>Ga0189286_100012_pt1 | contig 175560 bp, 182 predicted proteins | sample UW69minimetaG_FD_130330 | JGI IMG/M metagenome (GOLD analysis project Ga0189286, IMG submission 130330) | Marine microbial communities from the Costa Rica Dome - UW69 mini metaG | ecosystem: Environmental > Aquatic > Marine > Oceanic > Photic zone | place: Costa Rica: the Eastern Pacific... | reverse complement strand
GGTGATCGCGCCGACCACGGAATAGCGGCGCATTTCGGGCATGGTCGCCGCACCAAGGCCTTGGCCTTTGGCGGTGGCGTCATCGCAATAAATCGCCAGTTGCACAGGCGATTCCTGCATGCCGGAGAGTTTGAGATTTGCGTAAAGGGCTGCGCGGTCGCCGTCATAGCCTTTGAGGGCCTCGGCGTTGGCGGCTTGGTAGTTTTTGAGCGCGGCGGCGCGGGCTTGATCGCTGTCTATGCGGATCACGCGCCAGGGCTCTGACAGGCCCACAGAGGGGGCCAGCAGAAACGTGTCGAGGCACTCCCGAAGAAGTGCCTCGTCCACCGGATCGGTGCGGAAGCGGCGCACGTCGCGTCGCCACTGCATGAGCCGTTGCAGATCGTCCCGGAACTCAGATGTGAATTCGGTCATTCCGGGACAGTCCGTCTTACTCTTCAGCTGCTGCTTCAGCGGCTTCAGCTGCCTTTGCAGCTTTCTCTTCTGCGCGGTCCTTGGCTTTCTGGCCTGGCTCGGCTTTCTTAGGGTTGTTGCGCTCTTTCTTGGCGACAACACCGGCAGCTTCCAGGAAGCGGGACACACGGTCAGATGGCTGTGCGCCCTGGTCCAGCCAGTACTGAACGCGTTCCATGTTCAGTTTTACGCGCTCTTCGCTGTCTTTTGGCAGCAGTGGGTTGTAGGTGCCCAGCTTCTCGATAAAGCGGCCGTCACGTGGCATGCGGGAGTCCGCTGCTACAACGCGGTAGAAAGGACGTTTTTTGGAACCGCCGCGGGCGAGACGAATTTTCATAGCCATGGTGTTATCTCCTAATATGGCGTGTGTACCGGGGTGCGTGAGTGTTGCACCAGTGCGGTGCGGGTTGGTGTCGAAGAACAGAGGCAGCCCTGCTCAACGGTTTGTTATTCCTGATGTTTCTTGTGGTGCTGAATGACCTCAGCGATGATGAAATTCAGGAAATTCTTGGCGAATTCAGGGTCCAGATCGGCCTTCTTCGCAAGATCTTCAAGACGTGCGATCTGTTTCGCTTCGCGATCCGGATCGGACGGGGGAAGGTCGTGTTCGGCTTTGAGCTTGCCAACGGCCTGCGTGGCTTTGAACCGCTCGCCCAAGGTGTAGACGAGGATCGCGTCGAGGCGGTCGATGCTGTCGCGGTAGCCTTTCAGCAAGTCGGCGGCGCGTTGGGTGTCGTCAGTCAAGAGCGTAGCCTTTCGGTTTGAACATCGGGTCGGCGTAGTGGCTGATTTCCATCTCGATGGCGTCGCCGATCTGAGAGGAGGCCAGGGTTTCGGGCGAGGGGTGGCGATAGACCACGTCATGCCCGTCCACCGACGGAGCGGATTTGTCTTTCACGCCGCCGAGGCGCTCTGCCAGGCGGATCGAGTCGAGGTTTTTCGGGTCGATGTAGGACACAGCCCCGTCCCAGCCGAGCTCGTTGTAGAAGTAGCGGCGCACCGCATGGGTGGATTCCAGCGCGTAGCCGTGACCGGCTTTGTCGGGCCAGATGATCCAGGCGATTTCGCGCTCCGGCCATTTGGCGGGGAACCAGCCGCCCGCCATGCCCAGGGTTTCGTCGGTTTCTTTGTCGTGGATCATCCACATGCCGTAGCCGCGGATGTTCCAGTGGCCGATTTCGGCCGCATAAAGCATCCAGGTCTCATAGGCGTTCAACGGACCGCCCATGAAGCGGGAACGGTAAGAGGCGAAGGTGGCCTTGAAGTTTGGGTAATGCTCAGGTTCCGGACCGCGTAGGACCAGACGTTTGGTTTCAAGGATTGGAATGGTCTTGGTGGGCATCAGGCGGCCTCCGCTTTGCTGTGGCGGTAGATGTGGCACGCGTTTCCAAGAACTTCGCCGTCACGCTCGTAAGTGGCGCCAAGGCGTGTGGCCAGGGCAACGGAGCGGGTGTTCGCTGGTGCGATGTAGCTGATCGGGGCGGGGATGCCGAAATGTTCGGCACCATAAGATTTGGCTGCGGCGGCCGCCTCGTAAGCGTAGCCTTTGCCTTCGTGGCCGTTGAAGACGTGCCAGCCAAGTTCCGCTTCGTCCCAACCTTCCGGGTTGAGGAAGCCAACGCCGCCAATCGGCGCGTCGGTTGCTTTGTCAGCCACCAACCACATGCCGTAGCCGCGCAGGGCCCAATGACCCAGAGCGCCAGAAATCACACGCCAGCTTTCGGCGCGGTCTTTGGGGCCGCCAACAAAAGCGCTGCGATCATCGGCAAAGAAATCCGCGATCATATCAAGGTCGTCTTCGCGGTGGCTGCGCAGGCGCAGGCGCTCAGTTTCGATCACGGGGATGTTCAGGGCGAGGCTCATGCGTAGGCCTCCATACCGCCATTGACCAGATCGGCCGGGATCGGATGACGCCAGACCTCTATCTCGCTATAAGCGTCGCCAGCGTCATAGGTCTCTTCCATCACCGCGCCCAAACGTTTGGCTACTGCTTTGGAGGCGTGGTTTGTTACCGCGATTTGAGAGATGGCCGTCTCCCAGCCCAAAACGTCATAGGCGTGAGCCCGTGCGGCTTGTGCCGCCTCAGTCGCATAGCCTTTGCCGGTGGCGGATGGCATCAGAATCCAGCCGATTTCGCGTTCACGCCAGCCATGTGGATACCACAGGCCAACACGGCCTTGGTAGGTGCCCGTGTCTTTGTCTTCCAACGCCCAAAAGCCAAAGCCGCGAAGCGCCCAATGCCCCATCATCATGGAGATGTAGCGCCAGGTGTCTTCCGGGGATTTGGGGCCGCCCACAAATTGAGAGGCATCGGTGGCGTAAAATGCGATCTCGGCGGCGATGTCGTCTTCACGGTGCTCGCGCAGGATCAGGCGCTCGGTTTCAAGCTGGGGGATCTCATAGCGCATCATGCGTAGGCCTCCAGCTGGTGACGCCAGACCTGAACCGGCTCGTCAAACATGGCTTCGGCATTCGCATCGCGTTTGGCACCGAGGCGTTCGGCGACGGCGGCAGATTGCGTGTTGGGCAGGTCAATGTAGCTGACCAAGGATGGCAGTTCCATCTGGCCCAAACCAAAGTCGCGTACGGCTTCTGCAGCTTCTGTCGCATAGCCAAAGCCTTCGGCGTCTTCGGTGAGGAAATAGCCCAGCTCATGTTCTTGATCGCCAAACTCCATGCCCAGCCCCACAAAGCCCAGAATGGCACCGGTATCGCCTTTCACGATGGCGAAATAGCCAACACCGCGCAGCATCCAGCCGCTCACACATTGGGTGAACTCGGCCCAGGCTTCTTCTCGGTCAATCGGGCCGTCCATAAAGACCGCACGTTCGCTGGAAAGAATGGCGTGGAAGGTGGAGAAATCCGACAGGCGCATTGGGCGCAAGGAGAGTCGTGGCGTCTCAAGCGTGGGCACACACATTTCCATCTGCGTCGCCTGTGCGGCGGCAGGTCCGGTGGCAGGAGCCTCCCAGGGATATGTGGTGTGCAGGGCCATCAGAACGCGTCCAATGCCTCGACGGGTGCGGCGTCGAGCACCGGACGGGTGAAAGTGCGGTCGTAGCGGCGGATGCAGCCGGTTTTCTGTGCAAAGGCAAAGGCCTTCTGACACGCGTCGTCTTCCATCGACGCCGCACGATACGCTTCATAGGCCGCCAGAGACGGATAGGAGAACATCGCGTAGGCCACGTCATTGGCCCCCTCAGATGGCAGCCAATAGCCGTGATGGGTGCCGCCCATCCGGTTGACCAGACCAATCCACACCTTGGCGTAGGCCTCAAAGGCCGCGACCTGATTTGGGTCGATCTCATATGTGAGGGTGCAGGTGATCATTATTTCTTTTTCCCGAAGCCTGAGAGGCCAGACGGCAAGCCCATGCCGCCACCCATGCCACCGAGGCCGCCGGGCAAGCCGCCTTTGCCGCCAAGTGCTTTGGCAGCGGCTTCAAGCTGTTTCGGGTCCATCTGGCTCGGGTCCATGTTGGCCATGTCCGCGCCACCTTTGCCAACCATACCTTTCATGGCCTGTTTCAGCATGCCGCCTTTGCCCATTTTGCCCATCTTCTTCATCATGTCGGCCATCTGGCGCTGCATCTTCAGAAGTTTGTTGAGGTCGGAGACCTCCATGCCGGAGCCTTTGGCGATCCGCTTTTTGCGGGAGGCTTGCAGGAGTTGCGGGTTGGCGCGTTCCATTTTGGTCATGGATTGGATCATGGCGATCTGGCGCAGGATCATCTTGTCGTCAAAGCCAGCGTCCTGAACGCCTTTGGCCATTTTGGCCATGCCGGGAAGCATGCCCATCATGCCTTCCATGCCGCCCATTTTCTGCATTTGCTCGAGCTGCATTTTCATGTCGTTCATGTTGAAGCGGCCTTTCTGGAAGCGCTTCATCATTTTCTCGGCTTGTTCAGCCTCGATGGTTTCCTGAGCTTTCTCAACCAGTGCAACGATGTCGCCCATGCCCAGAATACGGCCTGCGATCCGATCCGCTTCGAAGGTTTCGAGCGCGTCCATCTTTTCGCCGAGGCCGACGTATTTGATAGGTTTGCCGGTCACAGCGCGCATCGAGAGCGCGGCACCGCCACGGCCGTCGCCGTCCATACGGGTCAGGACCACACCGGAGATGCCGATTTTGCCGTCAAACTCTTCGGCCACTTCCACGGCGACCTGACCGGTGAGACCATCGACCACGAGGAGCGTTTCGCGTGGGTTGACCACGTCGCGCACGTCCTCGACCTCTTTCATCAGGACTTCGTCGATCTGCAAACGACCGGCGGTGTCGAGCATGTAGACGTCGTAGCCGCCCAAGGTGGCCTGTTGCTTGGCGCGTTTGGCAATCTGTACGGCGGACTCACCCGGCACAATCGGCAGGGTGTCGACGCCGATCTGTGTGCCAAGCACCTGCAGCTGTTGCATCGCGGCCGGGCGGTAGATGTCGAGCGAGGCCATCAGCACGCGCTTGCCGTCCTTCTCGGTCAGGCGCTTGGCAAGCTTACCGGTGGTGGTGGTCTTACCGGAGCCCTGCAGACCGACCATCAGGATCGGGGCGGGCGAGCTGTCGATTTTGAGCGTGCCGGGTTCGGCGTTTTCGTCCCCAGCGAGCACGTCTTTCAGCGCGTCGTGGACGATTTTCACAACCTGCTGACCCGGGGTCACAGATTTGGTGACAGCCTGACCGGTGGCTTTTTCCTGTACGGCTTTGACAAAGTCGCGGGCGACGGGCAGCGAGACGTCGGCCTCAAGCAGGGCGACGCGCACCTCGCGCAGGGCGGTTTTTACGTCGTCCTCAGACAGCGCACCTTGTTTGGTCAGGCGGTCAAAGACACCAGAGAGGCGTTCGCTTAAATTTTCAAACATCGCTACCGGCTCCTTATCACCGTTTCAAATCTGGCCCAAACATAGGGATGAGCCGCCCAAACGCCAATGTCCCCCGTGGGCGAAACTCGCTGACGGGGGGCGATCCCGGCACATAGGCCAAGGGACCGGAAGTTTGACGGACTCCCGGAAGTGCTGCGCGTTTACGCCTGTGGGGGTGGAGAGTCAACAGGGGAGGGGGAGGCAGGCTGCTTGCATAGCTGATCTGGAGCGGTAGGTTCAGGTTTGAAAAATACCTTTGCGAGTGAAGAGGCGGGATGAAACCCTTTATAGTAGCTTTGATGTGCGTGTGGACCGGTGCCGTTCTGGCAGATGAACTGGAGGACATTCCTGAGACGCGGGAGGCGCTGATTGCGCAGATCGTAGCAGGCGGCACAAACGAAAGTGCGGAAGAGCGCCACGCCGTCGAAATAGCTGAGTGTCAACTGACGACTTTTCGTTGGAAATTGCAGAATGATGGAGAGTGGGTGCTCTGGACCTCTTTTGAGCTGCCACTGCTTCAGGTGGATTTTCAGGAACTGGACTCTAAAACGGGGCGCTACTTTGTTGCCATTGAGCACGAAGTCCCTGAGGAAAACATGATAGTTATGACCTTCAAAACGCAAGAAGGCATCAAAATCTCCCATGAAAAGCCGTTTTTGCGGTCCCAGCCAAAGAGGGAGTTCACCCTGTCCGACAGAGGGGATGGAGCCAGCTTTTTCAAGGAGTGGAAGTCTTCGGGTGCAATCATTCAACAGGGTCCAGAAGTGATCGCCAAAGCTGCGCTGTTCACCAGTGCCTTGCACAGATACCAACAAAAGTTCTGCACTTTCATCGGATATTGAGCAGTGTTGGGATGGTCTCTGTCTAAGAGGTGTGTCACACGGTGGTTGCTTCAGGAGTAGGAAATGGACGCATCATCTGAGTTTCAGGACACGTTGCCGGTGAGTTCGGATGCGCTTTTGGCGCAGTTGGAGACTTGGGGACTGGGGTACGTGCTGCATGAGCATGTGCCGCTGCGCACGGTGGAGGATGCCAAGGCGGTTGAGACGGCTATGGAGGTGCCCGGCGAGGCGGCGTTTCGCGTCAAGAACTTGTATCTGCGGGATAAGAAGAAGCGCAACTATCTGGTGACGCTGGAGCAGGATCGGGAGATTGACCTTAAGGCCTTGGGCAAACAGTTGGGCGTGGGTGGCTTGTCGTTTGGCTCGGCTGATCGGTTGTTGCAGAACCTCGGCGTGCGGCCCGGGGCGGTGACGCCTTTGGCGATGATCAACGGGGCCGAAGCGGGAGTGCGGTTCTTTATTGATGCAGCCGTGAAAGAGGCCAACAAGATTTACATGCATCCGCTGGTGAATGATCGCACGGTGGCGATGGATGTCAGCGATCTTTGGGTGTTCTTTGAGAAACTGAATGTCACGTCGGAGATGTTGGAATTGGGGTAGGGGGCGTTGCCCCCGTCACATCATGGATGTGACTCCCCCAGGATATTTTTGGCAAGAAGAAGCTTAGGCGGCTTTCGCGGCCACTTCGGCGCCGTCTTTGTTCAGGATGGTCACATCTGTGATGCCCACAAAGCCCAGCACAAAACGCAGGTAGCCCGAGGCAAAGTCGATGTCGGAGCCCACCTCTGTGCCGCCTGAGGCGATGGTGATGACGGCTTTTTTGCCTTCAAGCAGACCTTCGGGGCCGGTCTCGGTATAGGCGAAGGTCACACCTGCGCGGGCGATCTGGTCGATCCAGGCCTTGAGGCTGGCCGGGATGGAGAAGTTGTACATGGCGACGCCGATGACAAGGGTGTCGGCGGCTTGCAGTTCGGCCACCAGAGTGTCGGAGGTTGCGAGGGCGTCTTTTTGCGCGTCGGTGCGGGCTTCTGGTGGGGTGAAGGTGGCTTGGGCAAAGCCTTCATCGAGAAACGGCAGCGTGGTTTCGGAGAGATCGCGGCGGATCACGTGGCTGGCGTTTTGCTCTGCCACCAACGCGGCGGAGGCAGCGCGGGAGGCGGAGTCAGTGAAGCGGGCGGAGGTGTCGATGTGCAGAACGGTGTGTGTCATGTCTTTGTGTCCGTGAGGGGTTGCGTCTGTGATTGAGTGGAAGATGGGATATTGCAATTTCACACACAATCGCAACTAATGCGCATGGAGTGTTTGAAAATGCACAAAATGGTTTTTGAGGTTGGGATATGAAAAACTGGGATGAGGTGCGCACGGCGTTTCAGGTGGCGCGGCAGGGGACGGTGAGCGGCGCAGCGGAGGTGCTGGGGGTGCACCATGCAACGGTGATCCGGCATATTGATGCGTTGGAAGCCCAACTGGGTGTGAAGCTGTTTCAGCGTCATGCCCGGGGCTATACGGCCACGGAAGCGGGTGAAGATCTGATGCGGGTGGCGCAGACCACGGACGATCAGTTTGGTCAGTTAGAAGGCCGAATCAAAGGACGCGGCGCGGATGTCTCCGGCGAGCTGGTGGTGACGGCACTTGGCGGGTTTGCTCCGTTGGTGGCGCCTATACTGGCGGATTTTCAGGCGGCGCATCCGGATTTGCTGGTGCGGTTTCTGACCGGGGATCGCGTGTTCCGGTTGGAATATGGTGAGGCGCATGTGGCCATTCGCGCAGGCGATGGTGAAGTGCAGCCGGACAATGTGGTGCAGAAACTGGCACAGTTGCCGGCCGGGCTTTATGGCGCGGACAGCTATATTGCCCAGCATGGTGCGCCCATAGATGAGGCGGATCTGGTGAACCACCGCTTTGCCGGGCATGACAATCCGGACAGCCGCGCGCCATTTTATCGTTGGCTCAAAACCCACGTGCCGCGTGAAAACGTTGTGTTCCGCTCAACGTCGGATCGGGCGATTGCGGCGGCTATTCGGTCTGGGGCTGGGCTGGGGTTCCTGCCGGTTTGGGATGTGGAGGCAACCGAGCCGATGCAGCAGGTTTTGGCCCCAAAGCCGGAATGGGACATCAATGTGCGCTTGATCACGCACGTAGATTTGCACCGCACCATTAAGGTGCAGACGTTCTTGGCGTTCCTGAAAGAGCGCGCGCAGGATTGGACCGCCCTACGATGAACCTCCATCTTCGCGGCCATTTGGCCATGTTGCTGTTCTCCGCATTGGTGGCCGGCTCGTTTTCGCTTGGATCGATGAGCGCCAATGCGGTGGAGCCTGCGGCGCTCAATGCGGTGCGGTTTCTGATCGCGGCCGGGGTGATTGGCGTGGCGGCATTGGCGACCAAAGGCTTGCCGACTTCCGCGTGGCGAGCGCCGTGGCGCTACCTGATCCTTGGCGGGCTGTTTGCTGGTTACTTTGTACTGATGTTTGAGGGGTTAAAGACGGCCCATCCGGTGAGCACTGCTGCCGTTTTCACGCTGACACCGTTGATGTCGGCTGGCTTTGGCTGGGTGTTGCTGCACCAGATCACCACCAAGCGGATGTTTGTTGCGCTGGGCATTGGTGCGGTGGGGGCGCTGTGGGTGATTTTCCGGGCGGATTGGCAGGCGTTTTTGCGGTTTGAAGTTGGTCAGGGCGAAATCTACTATTTCTGGGGTTGCATGCTGCATGCGCTTTATACGCCGATGGTGCGCAAGTTAAATCGCGGTGAGGCGCCGGTGGTGTTCACTTTTGGCACGTTGATCGCGGGCTTGGTGATCCTGACCGGGCTGGGATGGCGCGACCTTTGGACGACAGACTGGTTGGCACTGGAACCACTGGTCTGGGGGACAATTGTCTATCTGGCGGTGTTTGCTTCGGCGGCAACCTTTGTGTTGTTGCAGTTTGCGACGCTGCATCTGCCCAGTGCCAAGGTGATGGCCTACACCTATCTGGTGCCCAGTTGGGTGATCCTGTGGGAGATCGGTCTGGGACATGGGGCGCCCAGCGGTTTTGTGCTGGTCGGGATTGGCCTGACCTGTGTTGCGCTTTGGATGCTCTTGGAAAATGAGGGTTAAAAGTTTTGGACCGCGCTATGACACGCGTCAAAGACAAGCTGTGCGTAGGAGACTATCCTGACGCGGGAGGATTGCTATGCCTGCAGCAACGACAAAAGAGGATTTGTTGGCCATTGCCGACAAGGAATTCTCTAAGCTCCAAAAAGTTATAGAAACGGTGCCAGCGGACACAGCGCTTCTTCAGTATGAAGACAACTGGAGTATGCGCGATGTGTTGGTGCATAGGGCGCATTGGATTGATCTGTTTTTAGGCTGGTATGCCGATGGGCAAGCGGGCAAGCCCGTGGCTTTTCCGGCGCCGGGGTATAAGTGGAACCAGCTTAAGGCGTATAACGCGGACCTGTTGGCCAAGCATCAGGATGTGGATTGGAGCACAGCTCAAGCCGAGTTTGAGGCCGCGCATTTGCGCTGGCATCGCTTGATTGACGTGCTGGACCAAGAGGCGCTCTATGGCAAGCCAATGAAAGGTGGCAACAACAACTGGACCACCGGGCGCTGGGCCGAGGCGGCGGCATCATCCCATTATCGCTCTGCGGCGAAGTTTATTCGGGCGTGTCTGCGCCATGTGGCGGCGTAAGCTCGGTCTCCAGGAACCGTTCAAAGGCGTCCAGATTGACGGGCTCAAATTGGCCAAAGCCCTGCATCCACACGGAGGCGGCGCGTAAGGCGTCCGGCTCCAGTTTGCACCATTTTACCCGACCGCGCTTTTCCTGCGAGATCAAGCCAGCCTTGGTCAGGATCATCAGGTGTTTGGAAATGGCGGCAAGGGATATGTCGAACGGCTCCGCCACGTCGGTCACAGCCATATCATCCTCAAGCAACATGTTGAGAATCTCGCGCCGCGTTGGGTCGGCGAGGGCAGAGAAGACGGTGTCCAGTGTGTTTGACATGCGCCCTGCCTAGCGGGTGAGGGCACGTGGGGTCAATGAGGTGCGACAATCGTTCTATTGCGTGTAGTCAGCAATAGGTGCTATATTCATGTATATGAAAGCACCTGACACACTCCCGCTTTATTGGGTCAATCGACTGGGCTTCGCGGCTCGGAAAGAACTGACCACACGGTTTGAAGATAACGGCCTCGCGGCCACCGCCGAGGATTGGGCGTCGCTGCGGTTTTTGGCGTCGGGCCCGCAGCCGACAACCGCGTTGAGCGCGGCAACACTACGGGATCGCACAACTGTGTCGCGCCTCGCGGATAAGCTGGTGGGCAAGGGCTGGGTTCAACGTACGCCGGATGCAAAGGACCGGCGGCGGTTGAACTTGGAGCTGACAGAGGAAGGGCGCGCGGCGCTGTCGCAGATGAGCGCGTTGGCGGATCAGTTGATTGCGCAAGTGAGTGTCGGGATCAGTGCGGAGGAGCAGCGCGTGGCCACCTCTGTTTTGCAAAGGATGTTTGAGAACCTCAGCGAGGCCTCTTTGAAAGGAAGCGATGATGTCTGATTACAATTACACAGAGTTCAAAACCGACGCCTATGATCTGGACCGCTTTGCGGGGCCGATGCCGGGCGACAAGGCGCCGGACTTCACGTTGCAAACCGCGGATTGGATTGACCAGCGGTTGTTGGATTTTGAGGGGGACTTCCTTGTGCTGGAAATGGGCAGTCTGACCTGTCCATTGTTCCAAGGACGCCGCGAGGGCATGGCGCGGTTGCGGGCGCAGTATGCCAACTGTGATTTTCGCGTGCTTTATGTGCGCGAGGCGCATCCGGGGGCAAAAATTCCGGCGCATTCTTCTCAGCAGGACAAGACAGACTGCGCGACCGCGTTGCGTGAAGATGCGGAGGGGCGGTTGATCTTGATTGACGACGAGAACGGTACGGCGCATCAGGCCTTTGGCGGCTACCCGAACTCCGTGTTCATCATCAATAAGAAGGGCTGTGTGTTGTGGTTCACCGATTGGAACAACCCCAAGGCCGTAGCGCGCGCACTGGCACAGATTAGCGTGGGGCAGCCTGCGGTGGCAAAGGCGCTGTTCAAGCCGGTGCCGCCTTGGGTGGCGTTGCGGACACTGTTTCGCGGGGGCAAGGGAGCGACGTCGGATTTCTTCCGTGGTCTGCCAACGCTGATTTGGAAAAAACTGATCAAACGCAACTGGCGGATCCTGCGCGGGCAGCATGCGGGGATTGCGCCGGATCACAGCTGTTGAGCAAAGATCAATCAAAACTCTGAGGTGTGATCGGCAGTTATTTTTGCGTGGAAGGCTGTCTGCCCAGAGGCATCAAACAACCTTGCAGGCGCGAAAATCATTGCCGCCTTTGAAGCTGAGACCAGCTCTTTCGATGGCTTCTTTCAGACGGTCGGAGAAAAAGACGACGCGTTCCGCCCGGTTGTCGCGCCATAGATCCAAGTCTGCCGCCGCTGTTGGATCGATACAGAGCTGAAACGCCTCATTTGGATCGTCGCTCCAGATGTCTGGTTTTACATACCATTGGTTTGCAATCATTGAAGGCTCAACCCCGGTTGATTTTTCGGGGATCAGGCAGTTTCGACTTTCGCGGATGTGCAGGAAGTACCAACGTCCCTCGACTGGGGTCCTTTGGTCATGTTGCCTCAAAGGTACCTCGTGTAACCGAGTAACACCAAGATTGAATTTCTGAAGAAGATCATGCATGGCACCACTCACGACAAGCAGTCCGTCTTTGGCCTCGAAGACGTCTTTCGAATTAGACATCGGATGTGGCGTGTCGTGATAGGTGTAGTACATGTAGTCTGGATATTCTTCCGTGGTAATGTCTGGTCGAGATCCGAGTAAGTTAGCGGGTAAAACATAGCTGTAGCGTTTTGCAAAATCGACCGACTGCGCCAGAGGATCTGGATGCTCGTCAGATCCGGGAAGATGCGAAGTCACATATGCGACGTTTGATGCTTCCATAAGGAAACACGAGTCCCAGACTTTTTTATGCGCCACCTTAAAGTTCCCTGTCTTGGAGTGCTCGGCTTGTTGCAGAGTGATAGCTCTACCATTTGTCGCGAACCTTTCACGGTGCGTGGAGCTTTTGCAAGTCACGCGCGAGTGGTGCTTGCAAAAGGTGTGGTCACGACCCAGCGCGGCAAAGATCAACCAATTCGTTGAATATCGTCAAACGGCGGCAATGCCGGGCGAAGGCCTACATTGGGTAGGCGTCGTTTTAGTTGGTGTGTCGACATTAGTTATTTTTTTCAATGCATTACGTGATTTGTCGCGACTCCGATTCACGCATTGACTCAGGCGGTGCTGCACCGTAGCAATGCGCCAACGTTAGCAAGGGGTAAATTGCGCGTGAGCGAGACCGACCACAAAGACCAGATGAAACGTCTGGAGGACCGGATCGCAGCGGCCAAGAAGGCCCAGGACCCAAAGCCCCGCGCTGATGAACACTATTCGGCGGCCAATCTGGCCTGGCGCATGGTGATCGAAATGGTTTCCGGTCTTGGGATCGGATTTGGCATCGGATACGGGCTGGACAGCCTGTTCGGGACGATCCCGATCTTTCTGGTGCTGTTTACAATGCTCGGTCTGGCGGCAGGCATCAAAACGATGCTGCACAGCGCCAAAGAGATCGAAGAGAAACAAGCGGCGGATGCCGCTGAGAGAGACGAGAGGGATTGAACGTGGCAAGCGAAGCACACGGCGCGGAACAAGGCGGTCTGGAATTCCACCCAATGGACCAGTTTCTGGTCAAACCGCTGTTTGGCGGTGACCACATTGGCCTGTTCACCATCACCAACGTGACCCTGTGGATGGCGCTGGCCGTGATCGCCGTTGTGGCGATGATGGTTGTCGGCACCCGCCGTCGCGCGATCATCCCAAGCCGCGGTCAGTCCATCGGCGAGCTGGCCTATGGCTTCATCTACAAGATGGTGGAAGACGTTGCCGGCAAAGACGCTGTGAAGTTCTTCCCCTACATCATGACCCTGTTCATGTTCATCGTGATGGCGAACTTCCTTGGCCTGCTGCCAATGTCCTTCACCACCACCTCGCACTTTGCTGTGACCATCGGTCTGGCTCTGCTGGTGTTCGTGACCGTGACTGTTGTCGGCTTCGTGAAAAACGGCGCGGCGTTCCTGGGTCTGTTCTGGGTGTCCAGCGCGCCTCTGGCACTGCGTCCGGTTCTGGCGATCATCGAGGTGATTTCCTACTTCGTACGTCCAGTAAGCCACAGCATTCGTCTTGCAGGTAACGTTATGGCGGGCCACGCCGTGATCAAGGTTTTCGCAGGCTTCGCCGCGATTGCTGTGGTCAGCCCGGTGTCCATCGTCGCGATCACCGCAATGTACGGCCTTGAGGTCCTGGTGGCCTTCATTCAGGCCTACGTCTTTACCATTCTGACCTGTGTGTATCTGAAAGATGCGCTGCATCCTTCCCACTAAGGTCTGAACTCTCACACATACCTATTAACTTCCAATCGTAAGGAGATATACCAATGGAAGGTCAACTCGCACACATCGGCGCAGGCATCGCAGGCTTGGGTACTGGCATCGCAGCACTGGGTGTTGGTAACGTTGCAGCCAACTTCCTGGCAGGCGCACTGCGCAACCCATCCGCAGCTGCTTCCCAGACTGCAACTCTCTTCATCGGCATCGCGTTTGCGGAAGCACTGGGCATCTTCTCGTTCCTGGTTGCTCTGCTGCTGATGTTCGCCGTCTAAGCCTACGGAACCATCCTTACGTGCGGGTGTGGGCGCACTTTCTTGCGCCCCGCCCGTAACCCAACGGAAGTTCCCAGGAGGACGACATGGCGACCAAAACGACTGACGCCGCAGGCCACGCAGCAGAGGCCGCCTCTGCATCGGGCATGCCACAGCTTGATTTCTCAAGCTGGGGTAACCAGATTTTCTGGCTTCTGGTCACACTTGTTGTGATCTACTTCGTCCTGTCGCGCATCGCGCTGCCGCGCATTGCTGCGGTTCTGGCGGAGCGTCAGGGGACCATCACTAATGACATCGCCGCAGCGGAAGAGCTGAAGGCGAAGGCCGTGGAAGCGGAAGAGGCTTACAACAAAGCCCTCGCCGACGCCAAAGCTGAAGCAGCAAACATTGTTGCCGCAGCCAAAGCGGAAATCCAGGCTGATCTGAACGCGGCCACCGAAAAGGCGGACGCAGAAATCGCAGCGAAGGCTGCCGAGTCGGAGAAGGCGATTGCCGAGATCCGTGCCGGTGCGCTGGAAAGCATCAAAGACGTGGCCAACGCGACCACTGCTGAACTGGTGTCCACCCTGGGTGGCAAAGCCGAAGACGCAGATGTGGCGAAAGCCGTTGATGCGCAGATGAAGGGCTAAGACATATGCGTAAACTGACCACAGTTGCAGCTGTCATGGCGCTGAGCGCCACCCCGGCGCTGGCCGCAAGCGGCCCGTTCTTCTCGCTGCGCAACACCGACTTCATCGTGACATTGGGTTTCATCCTGTTTGTTGCGATCCTGCTGTACTTCAAAGTGCCATCCATTCTGGCTGGTCTGCTGGACAAGCGTGCAGACGACATCAAATCCGAACTGGACGAAGCCCGCGCCCTGCGTGAGGAAGCCCAGACGGTTCTGGCGTCTTATGAGCGCAAACAGAAAGAAGTGCAGGAGCAAGCTGCCCGCATCGTAGAGCAAGCGAAAAGCGAAGCTCAGGCGGCGGCTGATCAGGCGAAAGTCGATCTGGAAGCTTCCATCGCGCGCCGTCTGGCCGCAGCGGAAGATCAGATTGCCTCGGCAGAAGCCGCGGCCGTCAAGGAAGTACGCGATCAGGCGGTTGTTGTCGCCATCGGTGCAGCTCGTGACGTGATTTCCCAGCAGATGACAGCGGCGCAAGCCAACAAGCTGATCGATGCTGGTATCTCTGAAGTAGACGCCAAGCTGCACTAAGCCTGCTGACTGTCTGAACAAGTTTAAGAAAACCCGGTCCTGAATGGGCCGGGTTTTCTGCATTTCTGCCGCCTTTCAGCCGCATTCTCGTGGTGTCTGTTGCAACAAGCAGAGGCACGCGTCGGGAGTTTAGACATGCATAAAGTGGCAATTTTTCTGGTGATCGCTGCGGCGACGGGTTGTTCTGGCAGTACCACCAAAGTGTCCACCAAATCCGCGCCGTTGGAGCCAGGTGAGGTGTTTTGGGCCAAAAACCAACTGGCGGTTCAGACCGAATTGCCGGGAGAGGCGCGGTTCCAGAACTTCGAGATCATGGCGCTGAGTAATGGCGATCGGGTCTATTGCGGCGAGATGAATGCCATGGCGCGGTCCGCCATCGCAGAAGGCTTTGTGCCGTTTTACATGCGCCGCAGCGCGGGGGCGGTGAAAGCTGTTAATACCAGTGCAGACAGTGCCGCGTTTTCCGCACAAAAATGCGCAGAGGCCCGCAATGGCGCCCTGCGCATCAATAAGGTCTGAGGATCAGCGGACGGGGTCAAAGCGTGCGTTGGAGAGCGTGCAGTCTTTGATCACGTCGCGACCGCAGGGCACTGGTTCCAGGTCTTTGGAGAGGCACACGCGGGCTTCTTGAATGAAACTGTCGCGGCAAGTGATGGTCAGCATGTCCGCTTCTAGCTGAGGGTTGGCCTTCAGGAAGGCGTCCTCCACCACCGAGGCGGGCAGTTTCACGGTTTTGTCCAGTTTGCGGAACACAGCCGGGCGCGTGATGCTTTCATAGGCTTTGCGCGCAGTGGCGAAGTAGTCTTCGCCAGACAGACCGGAACAGGTGCCGTGCTTCTTCCACTGGTACCAGGCCAGACCGGAGGTCCCCATAATGTCGGCCATAGAGTTGGTTACGTGGCGGGGTGGGTTGCGCTCTGCTGTGGTGCAGTGATCCGGCCAGCCGCGGTGGTACTGTGGCCAGAGGCCGTGCATGACCCAGCCAAAGTCTTCGCTGTCATCACATTGCGGGCTGCCTTTGGCATCACCTTCGATGGCGCACCAGTTCGGCGACCAGCTCAAAGCCAGCACGTAATAGTCAAACTCACCGGTTTTGTCGCCGTCGGCAATGGCCGCGTTGGCAAATGGTAGGGTGCAGAGACCTGCGATTATGGCAAGGCGTTTGAGCATGTTACTTGTTATCCTGCAAAGTACTTGGTGGTGTCAGTCCAGCCTCGCGATAAAGAGTTTCTATCGCGCTGTCGAGTTCGTCCTGCGTGGCATTCCCAGCCTCGATTTGTGGCCGCATTACCAATTCTAGGATTTCGACTCCTTCTTCGACTTTTTGTCGTTTGGCGGCGGCTTCGAGTTCCAGTTGTATGGCAGTAAGTGTCGCAAAAAGGTCTGTCGCTTCCGAAACCATTTCGCGTTGCCTCGGGTTCTGGTTAGGACAGTTTTCCAGCCAGTAGGATTTTGCCGCCTCCTGAGATGTGTCGGCGCCTGCATCTTGCAGCGCCTTCAGGACTTTCGGATATGGGCTTCGGTCCAAATAGTAGGGCAGCGAGACGTAGAACGGTACCAGCGCAAACGGGTTGTTTGCATCCGGCGCGCAAACTTGCAGGTGGATGTCCAAGGATAGCAGAGCATGATGATAGGCCGTTAGCCCATCGTCATCTGTGGTGTTCAGATCTTGCTGCGTTTGAGGGCTTTCAAGTATCGCGCGTACTAATGGGTAGAGACCATTTGCGGCCGCATTAATCAACGGTGTGCGTCCGTTTTTGTCGGTCTTTGAAAAGGCGCCTTTGTCGGACGCTTCGACGGCCTTTAACGCGCGGACTGCCTCCAACTCCAGCACAGTCCATTCTTCTTGGCCGCCACCGGTCAATTCTCCGGCGGTGTAGATGTTTTTTGACAACCCTCGAACCACATCATTGGCGTCTTCGGTGGGAGCCTCTGACCAGACGGGATGCGCCAAACCAAACACAGCTACTATTGCGGCAGCGCATTGCCGATAACGCATTCACTCTTTCCTTTTTTGTTCAGCCGCACTATATCGGGCTCAAGTTCCCCTACAACGGAAACCCGCACCAGACCATCGGTGCCGTCTGACAAAAGTCAGACGACGGGAAATCTGTATCTTTTAGCGGGGAAAAACGTCGTAAGGAGTAGAGATATGGCCAAGCTGCTGCACCCGAAAGCCACCGCCGTCTGGCTGGTGGACAACACCACGATCAGCTTCAAACAGATCGCGGATTTTGTTGGCATGCACGAGCTGGAAATTCAGGGCATCGCAGATGGTGATGTGGCTGCGGGCGTGAAGGGCTTTGACCCGGTGGCCAACAACCAGCTGGTTCAGTCAGAAATTGACACGGCGGAAAACAACCCGCTGCACAAGATGAAGCTGAAGTTCAACGCAGCGGCGTCCGGAGAAGAGAAGCGCCGTGGTCCCCGTTACACCCCACTGTCCAAGCGCCAGGACCGCCCAGCGTCGATCCTGTGGCTGGTGAAGTTCCACCCGGAACTGTCTGACGGTCAGATCAGCAAGTTGGTCGGCACCACCAAGCCAACCATTCAGGCGATCCGTGAGCGCACCCACTGGAACATTGCCAACATTCAGCCAATCGATCCGGTGGCTCTGGGTCTGTGTAAGCAGTCCGAGCTCGACACTGCCGTTCAGAAGGCCGCTGCGAAGCGCGCTGCTGAAGGTGTAGTGATGACCGACGACGAGCGTCGCAAGCTGGTGTCCACTGAGCAGTCGCTGGAGATGGAAGCCGAGCCGAAGATGCCTTCTGCAATTGAAGGGCTTGAGGCCTTCTCTCTGGCGGATGACGACGAAGACGACAGCGATACCCGGTCTGACGATGAGTTCGCGGATGCGGACAGCTTCTTCAACCTGCCAGGCGGCAATGAGGAAGAGCAGCCGCGCTAAGCGCTGCGAAAACCAAGAATTGAGGCCGTGCTGATGTCAGCGCGGCTTTTTCTTTTGCCGGTGTGTCAGAGTGTTTTACGAGCGCTCAGGGCGGCGCTGATGGTACCTTCGTCCAGGTAATCCAGCTCGCCGCCAACCGGCACGCCCTGGGCCAGAGAGGTGAGGCGCACCTGATCTTCCAGCTGGTCGGCGATGTAGTGCGCTGTGGTTTGACCATCCACAGTGGCGTTGAGCGCGAGGATGACCTCGGTGATGTTCTCACTCACCACACGGTCCATCAGACGGGGGATGGAGAGCTCCTCGGGGCCAACGCCCTCCAGAGCGGAGAGCGTGCCGCCCAGCACGTGGTAGCGGCCATCAAACACCTGCGCGCGCTCCATGGCCCAGAGGTCGGCGACGTCTTCGACCACGCAGAGCACGCCCGTGGCGCGTTTCTCGGATGCGCAGATATCGCAGATGTCAGAGGTGCCGACGTTGCCGCAGTTCAGGCACTCCCGCGCGGTGGCGGCGACCTGCAGCATGGCGTCAGACAGCGGGGTGAGCAACAGCGCGCGTTTGCGGATCAGATGCAGCACAACGCGCCTGGCGGAGCGGGGGCCAAGCCCGGGCAGCTTGGCCATCATCTCTATCAATGTATCAATTTCGGAACTGCTCATGTCCGGGCCTTTTCTGGCATGCCTTTTGTTGGACTATAGCAAGAACCAACCCGGAACACACCTACCTTAGAACGGCAGTTTCATGTCCGCAGGCAGACCTAGTTCGGAGGTGATTTTGCCAAGCTCTTCCTGAGCGCGGTCGCTGGCTTTGGTTTGGGCGTCTTTGATGGCCGCGAGGATCAGATCCTCGACCACTTCCTTGTCGTCGCCGTTGAAAATCGACGGATCGATGTCCAATGCTTTCAGCTCGCCTTTGGCAGAGGCGGTGGCTTGTACCAGACCGGCGCCGCTTTCGCCAACAACCATGATGTTGTGCAGTTCGTCCTGCATGTCGGTCATGCGGGTCTGCATTTCCTGGGCTTTTTTCATCATGCCGGCCATGTCGCCGAGATTGCCGAGTCCTTTGAGCATTGGGTCTCTCCTAAGTTTCTATTGGAAGTCTAGATACGAGCCGCGGCCTTTGGTTACAAGAGAGACCCACTACGCCTCAAGAGGAGGGCAGCACACTAGGGTTGATGGCGCGACGGCATTTTGCTTTCTCAGTCCAAGATTTGAACTGCGCGCGGTCCAGCGTTGTAAGAACATGTTCTGGGAGAAATGCAATTTCCACTCGGTTGATACGCGGCGGCCCAGGTTGCAAGCGCCAGACGACGAAACCACAAGCGTAAGCAGTGGCATTTGACGGGCTGGAAAAATCTAGCGCGGCATACATGCCGGGAATTTGATCTTTTGGGTTTTCGTAGAATTTGAGGGCCAAGGGGCGGAGAGCCGCGAAGTCTAGGCCCTTATCTATTAGGGCTGTCTGGAACCCGAGAAACTTCTCTTCTGAAACTTTCTGAAGTGTCGCCTTAGAAATGTACTTCAACGAAACTTCTGGGTTCTCAGATGCGACCGATAAGAAATAGTCGCGAGTGCTTGATTGGACGAGCTTGGCGATCGTAACGCGGTCAAAATCGACTGTCTGAGGGTCTTGCGCCAATACTTTTTGTGCTCCGGCTACGGAAAAGAAAAGCAGCGCTGAAAAAAGGATTTTGGAAATACCAGAATTACAATTGATTATTTGGTTAGTCACTTTCAAATGGGTCCCATTCGTCTTCGACTTCTGGGAGAGCTTCAGCCATCACTTCATTGGCGATCTCTTGCCTGGACTTAATGTCGGTTATTTTGGATTTCGGAAACGCTTCCATCACGGCCTGCACCAGAGGGTGGCCAAGCGCCTGTTCGCGCATTTCGTTTTCGGCGGCGTCGCGGACTTCGGCAATGGAGGGCGCGCCGCCTTCGTTCACCAGAATCACCGCCCAGCGGGTGCCGGTCCAGCGTTGCAGCTGGCTGCCAAGTTTCTGGGCCAGATCTTTGGGCGCGCCGGGGGCGGGTTCAAACTCGATGCGGCCAGGCTGATAGTTGGCGAGGCGCACGTATTCTTCGACATGCACGCGCAGCACGCCGTCGCGGCGTTGGCGCACCAGCTCCACGACGTGTTCAAAGGTGGGGTATTTGGCCAGTGCAGTGTCGTTTTGCACAGCCAATGCTGTCACGGTGCCGCCGCCGGCGTGGGCTGTTGGCGCGCCATGCATGGGGCCATTGCCGCCGCCCATTGGGCCGCCCTGGGCATTGGTGCTGCCTGTACCTGGCCCGCGGCCATAGCCGCCACCGCCGTTAGGAGGCGTTGGGGGTGGGGGCGTGTCTTGCAGTTTGCGCACCAGTTCTTCGGGGGTGGGCAGGTCAGCGACGTGGGTCAGGCGAATGATCGCCATTTCGGCGGCCATCATGGCGTTGGGGGCTGAGGCCACTTCTTCGAGCGCCTTTAGCAGCATCTGCCACATGCGGGTGAGCACGCGCATCGGCAGGTCTGTGGCCATGGCCTGCCCCCGGGCGCGTTCATCCGGGCTGACGGTAGGGTCTTCGGCGGCTTCCGGCGTGATCTTCACCACAGAGACCCAATGGGTGATTTCGGCCAAGTCGCGCAGGATGGCCATGGGATCGGCCCCGGCGGCGTATTGTGCGGAGAGTTCATTGAGCGCGCCACCGGCGTCGCCGCGCAGGATCATGTCAAACAGGTCGAGCACGCGGCCACGGTCGGCGAGGCCGAGCATAGCGCGGACTTGATCGGCGGTGGTTTCGCCTGCACCATGAGAGATCGCCTGATCCAAGAGCGAAGTTGCGTCCCGCGCGGAGCCTTCGGCGGCGCGGGTAATGAGCGCGAGCGCATCGTCGGCGATCTCGGCGCCTTCAGACGTGGCGATGCGGCTGAGCATGCCAATCATGTCTTCGGGCTCGATCCGTCGCAAATCAAACCGTTGGCAACGCGACAGCACGGTCACCGGGACTTTGCGGATTTCGGTGGTGGCGAAAATGAATTTCACGTGGGCGGGTGGCTCTTCCAGCGTTTTGAGCAGCGCGTTGAACGCGCTGGTGGAGAGCATGTGCACCTCATCGATGATGTAGATCTTGTAGCGTGCCGAGGCAGCGCGGTAGTGCACGGAATCGATGATTTCGCGGATGTCGTTCACACCGGTGCGCGAGGCGGCGTCCATCTCCATCACGTCGACGTGGCGGCCTTCCATGATGGCGGTGCAGTGTTCACAGACGCCGCAAGGCTCGGTGGTGGGACCGGAGCCGCCATCCGGGCCGATGCAGTTCATGCCTTTGGCGATGATCCGCGCGGTGGTGGTTTTGCCGGTGCCGCGGATGCCGGTCATGACAAAAGCCTGCGCAATCCGATCCGCCTCAAAGGCGTTTTTCAGGGTACGCACCATGGCGTCCTGCCCGACAAGATCCGCAAAGGTTTCGGGGCGGTATTTGCGCGCGAGAACCTGATAGGCGGTGTCGGGAGTGTCAGTCATGGCCGTCCTGAAAGTTGCGGGGGCGCAGATTCGGCTGGCCCCTGTCCGTAGTCTGGCGCAGGTTAAGCGGGCGGAGGCGGCGCGTCCACCGGATAAGCAGGGAGCAGGCGCAGGATGCGCGCCGCATTTGCGCCGTTGGCACCTAGAAATAAGGGGGATGACATGGGGTATGAGGTTTTTGCGGTGTCCGTTGGAAATGGCCACTTGGCTTTGGCGCCTGTGCCAGGTGCGGAAGGCGATTTGCACGCCGACGTGGATGCGATTGCCAAGTGGGGCGCAACCCTGGTGGTGAGTGCGACAGAGACTGAAGAAATGCAGACCCTTGGGGCTGAGGCGCTGCCGGGGGCGTTGCGGGATGCCGCCATCCGCTGGATGCATTTTCCGATTCGCGATTTTGGCGTGCCGGAGGGTGATGTGCAGGCGCAGTGGGCCGGTGTGTCAGAGCTGGTGCGGCAGCAGTTGCGGGCGGGCGGCCGTGTTCTGGTGCATTGTCGCGGTGGCTGTGGGCGATCCGGGATGTTGGTGCTGCGGCTGATGATTGAGGCGGGGATGGCTGCAGAGGAGGCATTGCAGCGGTTGCGCGCAGTGCGGCCCTGTGCGGTGGAGACCGATGCGCAGATGGTCTGGGCCACAGACGGCGTGCTCACACAAGCCTAGGCAGAAGGTCAAAAGAAAAAGACCGCAGGCGATGCTGCGGTCTTTCCAAATTCTCAAAGCCAGTAAGGCTTAGCCGCCGATGGTCGCCAGGTAGGCAATCAGGTTGGCGCGGTCCTTGGCCTTTTTCAGACCGGAGAAGGACATCTTGGTGCCGGGGGCAAAGCTTTTTGGGTTGGCCAGGAAACCGTCGAGGTTTTCATTGGACCATGTGTCCGCCACCGCAATCAGAGCGCCGGAGTAGTTAAAGCCGGGAACAGAATCCACCGCGCGGTCCACAACACCATAGAGGTGTGGGCCGGTGCCGTTGGCGCCGTCATCCAGCTTATGGCAGGCTTTACATTTGCTGAAGACTTTGGCACCTTTGTCCACGTCAGCGGCCGCCAGCAGTTCTTCCAACGATGGACCTTCTTCTTCTGCGGCACCAGCGTCGTCGCCGCCTTCCACTTCAATCACATAAGCCTGTTTGGCGTGATCATCCCCATGGCCTTTAGGGCCGGTATGATAAAGGGATTCGGCGGCCCAGCCGCCAAGCAGAAATACCAGTAGGGAGCCGCAGAGAGCCCCTACCACTTTGGTCATTGTCATCGTGTCGAACATGCTACGTTTCCATATCGTGGCGTTTGTCGGCTATCTATCCGCTTCCCCTAAGCGAACGCAAGGTATAGTTACCGCGACCAAACGCCCCCTTTGCGGAAACTTTTGCAAATTTGGGGGAGAAAAGGGGCAAGATGGACCAGAAGACCAATCGTATCGCCTTTCAGGGGGAAGCAGGCGCTTACTCTCACGAAGCTTGTCGCAAAGCGCGGCCGGAGATGGAGGCGATGCCGTGCCGCACCTTTGAGGAGGTGATTGACGCGGTGAAAAGTGGTCAGGCGGATCTGGCCATGTTGCCAATCGAGAACTCGACCTATGGGCGTGTGGCGGACATTCACCGGTTGTTGCCAGAAAGCGGGTTGCACATCATTGATGAGGCTTTTGTGCGGGTGCGCATCAGCCTGATGGGCTTGCCCGGTGTGCCAATGGATGAGATCGACACAGTGCGGGCGCATTTGGTGTTGTTGCCACAGTCGGCCTCCTTCCTGAAAACGCATGGCATGAAGGGCTATCCTGCGGCTGACAGCGCAGGTGCTGCGCGGGAATTGGCGGAGCATAAGACGCGCAACGAAGGGGTGCTGGCGTCTGAACTGGCGGCGGAGATTTACGGGTTGGACGTGCTGGCGCGGGACGTGGAAGACCACGGACACAACACAACGCGCTTCCTGATCATGTCGCGCGAGCCGGATTATGCCCGTCGCACCGATCATAAGATGATGACCACCTTTGTGTTTGAGGTGCGTAACATCCCGGCGGCGCTGTACAAGGCGATGGGCGGCTTTGCGACCAATGGGATCAACATGACCAAGCTGGAAAGTTATATGGTCAACGGTAGCTTCACCGCGACGCAGTTTTATGCGGACATCGAGGGGCATCCAGAGGACCGCTCTGTGCAGTTGGCGATGGATGAACTGCGGTATTTCACAACCAACGTGTCTATTCTGGGGGTGTACCCCGCGGAACGAGACGCGGTTCGGTAGGCTGCTGGCCTGCGCGCGATCTGAGTGTGCGATGAAATGCGAACAGGAGCGTCATAGGCACTGCTAATTGCAGCGCCGTGTTGTGGTCGTACACTAGAGCCCAGGCTGCGGCTGTACCGCTCGCGATGAGCAGCAGAGTGTTTGTTCTTTTTACCGCCCTGTCGTTGAGCTGTGGCACCAAGAGAAATCCGGTTGATGCGCGCAAGGACAAAACGCTCCCCGTCAGGAAGATGGATAGAAACACCAAAGGCCGCGCGAATTCATTTAAAGCCGATGCCAAGGTAGCGAAGTTAGCGGCGTACAATCCTTCGATGACCGGCGTGATGATCAGTAGGTAAAGGTTAATACCCAAGAACAGACTGTGCGGTGAAACACTGCGACGCGCGTAAGCGAAACAGATTAGAAGCGCACAGCCTGCTCCGCTCCAGCCTGCAATACGTAAGTCGTCGGAGAACATGAGAGCTGCAAGGAAAGCTGCGGACGGCGCATATTCCAAGGCAGTGTGCCAGATTGGCTTGTAGTTTGACGCCGACATCGCACCTTCACTCACACTCAACTTTTGAGAGTGTGGTGCTGAAGTGTTTTGGGCGCAACAGCTTTAAATCACTAAAAGGCCCTACGCCATGCGCGAATAGCGGTCTTCCAGATCGTCGCGCATGGTGGCCATGCGTTTGGCCATGCGCTTGTTCAGCGAGCTGCGGGCCAGTTTCAGAGATTGCAGAAGCAGACGGGCAGAGAGGTTGTTTGCGCGCATGCCCGACCAGAACTGGATGCGGGTGCGGGTGCGCGACAATGCGACAAGTTCGATTTTGATGTCGGTTTCCAGCCCTTGCAGGATGGCTTTCATCTCAACCTCGTTGGGAGCGTCAAATCCGGTCATTTCCAGATCCAACTCCCGGGCTTTGCCGCGAAACTGGAAGCCGACTTCCCATTTGGCCCCCACGCCCGGACGGGCCAGTGAGTCAACGCGGGTGACCTCTGCGCCGCGACGCAGGGCGGAGCGTTCGTACACTTCAACATCCGTCAGCAAATCAAATGCCTGTGCAATAGGGATGTCGACGTCTTCTCTGCCGGTGAGTTCCATGGTGCCTCTGCGTCTGCTGTTATTTTGCAGGCATAGTCGCGTTATTCGAGCCTATCCGCAAGCCAGTTCCGCAGTAGGAAGTGGGCAATGGCGCCTTTGCGCGCAGGTTTCAACTTTGGGTGTTGGCCGGAAAACACAGTGAGCATGTCTTCGCGGCTGACCCAGAGCGCATCTTCGATTTCATTGGGGTCCAGCGTGATGGTGTCGTCCAGCGCTTGTCCCGCGCAGCCAAACATTAGGGATGAGGGAAACGGCCAGGGTTGACTGGCGAGATAGGACACGGCGCCGACGCGGACTCCGGCCTCTTCAAAGACCTCACGTCGGACCGCGGCTTCGAGTGTTTCACCGGGTTCCACAAACCCTGCGAGCAGCGAGTACATGCCCTCGGGCCATCCTGGAGAACGGCCCATCAACACCTTGTTGCCTCGGGTGATGAGCATGATCACGACCGGATCAGTGCGGGGAAAGTGGGAGGTGTTGCAGGCGGGGCAGTCCCGCTGCCAGCCGGACTGGGCCATGCGGCTCTCGTCGCCGCAGTTGGAGCAGAAACGGTGGGAGCGATGCCAGGCAAAAATCGAGCGCGCGGTGGCCGCCAGTTCGGCGTCGCGGGGATTGAGGTGGGCCATGACGCTACGTAACTCAGCAAACAGGTGATCAGCCGGCAGCATCGGGTGATGCTGGTGCGTTGGGTCAAAGAACTGCTGGAGTTGGGCCTCGTCTAGTTCCGGTGGTGTCCAGGCGGAAATGTCATGGGCGTAGAGCGCGCTGCCGTCCTCTGAGAGACCCAAAAAAATGGGCGGGACCGGCGGCTCCTTGGCCTCTTCAAACAGCGGGTGACTGGTCGGGAGGTAGACCAATTGGGCGCAGTTTTCCCCACAAAACAGCGGCTTGCCGCGCCAGAGGACGATGCTGCGGCTGTCGGGATGTGTAACGCGGGCGTTGGCGTCTTCCCCACGGATTTCGGCGGCGCGGTTGAGGGCGGAGCCCCCGAAGGTAACGGTTTCGGCGTGTCGCATAGTGCTCTCCTGTTGGCACAGAGGTGGCACGTTGCGCGGCGGGCTGCAATCACATCTCCCATCGCAGTTAGACAGGTTGTGCGTATGTGGTGACGGAGCGTTGCGGCGGTAGTTTGTGATTTGCAATCATTCTAAAAGTGCGCACACTGGGCCTGACTAGGGGCGGCCTCTGTGCTGTGGTGACGTGGATTTTGTCCCCTCTAGGCGCCGGAATGAACCTAAGGAACTGTTGTGTCAAACACACGCCTGAAAGGGGCTGATGGAGCGCGTGTTGCTCTGCGCATCATGGCGACCAGTGATGTGCATGCCACGTTGCTGGACTACGATTACAGCAAGGACAGCGCGACAGAGCTGGGATCGTTGGCGCGGGCTGCCTCTGTGATTGCGGCTGCGCGAGCAGAGGTTCCGGCGACGCTGGTGTTTGACAATGGCGATTTCCTTGAGGGCGCGGCGATCGCTGACCCTTATGAGGGCGGCGCAGGCGTTGGCGCGGACAATCCGGTTGTCGCCGCGATGAATGCGCTGGGCTATGATGCGATTGGATTGGGTAACCACGAGTTCAATATGCCCGCCGAGGACGTGCAGGCGGCGCTGAAGGCGCTGCGGTCGCCGGTGCTGTGTGCCAATTTGCATTTGAGCGGGGACCGGGACGCGTCGGTGTATGCGGATTTGTGGCAGCCGCATGTGTTGTTGACCCGCACAGTCTCGGATCTGCACGGTCGTGCGCATGAATTGCGAATTGGTGTCTTTTCGGTTTTGCCGCCACAGGTGGTGGCCTGGGACGCGTTGCGTATTGCCGGGCGTTTGGTGGCCGAAGAGATGATGGCGGCTGCGAGGCGGCAGCTGGCGGAGTTGCGACGGCAGGGCGCGGACGTGATTGTGGCGCTTGCCCATAGTGGCATCCGGGATGACGGACATGCTGAGGAAACTGAAAATGTAGCGGTGCCGCTGGCCGGATTGGACGGTGTGGATGCGGTGGTGGCCGGGCATGTGCATCGGGTGTTTCCCTCGCCAAGCTTTGGTGTGAGTGAGGCGGTAGACCCTGTGTGTGGTACGCTGCATGGGACCCCTGCGGTGATGCCTGGGGTTTATGCCACCCACGTGGGGCAGATTGATTTGGCGCTGGTCCAAGACGGCGATGGGTGGCGTGTGGCGGACCACGAGGTGCGGGTGCATGACCTACGTGCCGAAGTTAAGGCGGCGCCAGTGGAATCTCCGGCGATCGTCACTGCGGTAGACGGCGCGCATCAGCAGACTCTGCGCTATATGCGGCGCACCATTGGCGAGGTGGCGGGGCCGGTGACCAGCTACTTTTCGATGGTGAAAGATGATTGCGCGTCTCGACTGGTGGCGGAGGCGAAGCTCGCTTTTGCGCGGACGGCGCTGGCAGGCAGTGGGTTGGAAACCATGCCGCTCATTGCTTCCGTGGCGCCGTTGAAGTGCGGCGGACGGGCTGGTTCCTATCATTATGTCGATGTGGCACGGGGCGCGGTGTCGGCGCGGGTGATTGCGGACATGCAACCTTATTCCAATCATGTCAGCGTGATCCGGACCTGTGGGCGCGATGTGGTGGAATGGCTTGAGAAGGGGTGTGCTGTCTACAATCAGTTGTTTGTGGGAGAAACGGGACAGTTTCTCTACGACAGGGATACGCCAACCTATAATCGGGAGGCCATTTACGGGCTGTCGTATACGGTCGATCTGTCCCAGCCGGCACGTTATGCAATGGATGGCAGTCTGATCAATTCGCAGGCGCGGCGGGTGGGCAATATCTGTTGGCGCGGTGTGCAGATTGCGCCGGAGCAGGAGTTTCTGCTGGTCACCAATGACTACCGTGGTGGCGGTGGTGGTAATTTTCCGGCGGTTGCACAGGGGCACGTCGTCGAGATTGCGCCTGCGCGGGTGCGGGATGTACTGGCAAAGCACATCGCGGAGACCTCTGGACGGCGTGACGAGACGCTGGCGACATGGCGATTGCACAGTATGCCGGGCGTGAAGGCTCTGTTTGATACCGGTCCCGGCGCGGCGGCCTATGTAGATCTTGCGGCGCTGCCGATGCGGGCGCTGGGCGAGGTTGATGGTGGATTTGCGCGCTTTGAACTGGACATGGAGCAGCTTTGAAAACTTCGGGGGCATTTGAGCAGGTCGGCTTGCATCTCCGCAGCAATCAGCCTATATCGCCTCTTGAGAGGTTGGCGCGGGCGAGCGCCTCGCCAACCCGGTCAGATCCGGAAGGAAGCAGCCGTAACGAGCCCCGCTTGGGTCGTTGTCCAGCCTCTCACCCTAACACCCTCCATTCCAGAACGTGATGAAACGCCGGTTTTGCGGCGCGTTAGTTGTTGGCTTGTCGGTGTCTCCCAGAGGTTCAGAGCCTTGAAAGTGTTAAGAAAAGCAAGAATTTGCCTCCGCTGAGCGGAATCACGGCCTGTTGATACATTCCGAACTTGAATGTTGTTGCCCACCGCCTTTAGCTTGAAAGGAAGTATTCCGCTGACAAGCGCGCGGGCGCAGGAGGGGCCAAATGAAAGAGAAGACAATCAAAATTGCCGGGCCAATGTTTGATCGCCGCGGGGCGCTGCGATTGATGGGCGGGAGTGCTTTGTCGATTGGTGCCGGATTGGGCGGAGGCATGGCCTGGGCCAATGAGGATGAGATCATCCGCTCACACGGCTACTCTTTCTTTGGCGATTTGCAGTACCCGGCGGATTTTCCCCATTTTGACTATGTGAACCCCAATGCGCCGAAAGGTGGGACCATCACCATCAGCTCGCGCGGGTCGTTTGACGGGTTCAACCGGTTTGCCTGGCGTGGCAATCCGGAAGGGTATTCCGGCGTGGTGGCTGAAGCCATGTTTGCCGAAGCGCCTTGGGGTGGCGGTGCGCCAGCGGATTCGATCACAGACAGCTATTGCCTGATTGCGAAAGAAGTTGAGTATCCGAAGAGCAAAGAGTGGTGCGTCTTCCACATGCGCGACGATGTTGTGTTCCGCGATGGCTCGCCTTTGCGGGCACAAGATGCGGCCTTCACGCACAACCTGTTCCTTGAGCAAGGCATTCGGTCTTATGCCCGTTCCGTGAGCGAGCGTATCACCGGGGTTGAGGTGATCGACGATCACACCATCAAATACACTTTTGCGGATGGCATTTCGCGGCGCTCGCTGGTGAGCCAAGTGGGTGGAACGCCCATTTTCTCGGAAGCCTGGTACCAAGAAACAGGCGAACGGCTGGACGAGCCGTCGATCCTGTCGCCAATGGCGTCCGGACCTTACCAAGTTGGTGACTATGAGTTTAACCGCTACGTCGAATACGTACGCAACCCGAACTACTGGGGCTGGGACCACCCGGCCAATATCGGGCGTTTCAACTTCGACAAGGTGCGGATTGAGTATTTCTCCGACGCGACGGCGGAGTTTGAGGCATTTAAAGCCGGCGAGTTCACATTCCGCTCGGAAGGCTCCACCAAGCGCTGGGCGACGGGGTATGATTTCCCGGGCATTCAGTACGGCACCGTGAAGAAAGAAGCGTTGCCGGATGGCACGGCGCCAAACAACAGCGGCGTGATCTTTAACACGCTGCGCGCGCCGCTGGACAACCGCGATGTGCGGCACGCGCTGTCGCTGGCGTTTAACTTTGAGTGGACGCGGGAGTCGCTGCAATACAGCCTAACCACGCAGCGCAATTCCTTTGTGGAAGGGCAGGATTGGGAAGCCAAAGGTGTGCCCGAAGGCGACGAATTGGCATTGCTGCAATCGCTGGGTGATGTGATCCCGCCGGAGATGCTGACCGATGAAGTGGTTATGCCGCACACCTCCAACGCCTCCAATCCCATTGACCGTCGCAACAAGCGCGCGGCGTTGAAGCTCTTTGAGAAAGCCGGTTGGACCGTCAACGACGCGGGCCAAATGGTAGACGGTGACGGCAAGCAGATGTCCTTGGACTTCTTGGTGATCTCCACCTGGGATGAAACCCGTTTGGCCACGATTGAGAGCTATGTGAAAACACTGGCGAACTGGGGCATTGCCGTGAAAGCGGACAAGGTTGACAGTGCACAGGGGCAGCAGCGGTTCCTCGACAAGGATTATGACCTGATCCACACGCGGATTTTGACCTTCTCCGCCGCAGGAACCGGCCTGAAACAGCTGTTTGGTTCCGAGACCGCAGAGGTGTCTTCATACAACCCATCGGCACTGCGCAGCCCAATGGTGGATGCGATTATTGATGCGGTGCTCGACACCAAGTCGCGCGAGGATGAAGAGACCGCATTGATGGCGCTGGATCGTGCGTTGCGTTATGAACGCGTGATTGCGCATGCGGGCTATGTGCCGGAAACTTGGGTGTCTTACTTTGACATGTTTGAGCGACCAGAGGAATTGCCGCCCTATGCGGTCGGTGTGTTGGATTTCTGGTGGTACAACAAGGACAAGCATGAGGCTCTGATCGCCTCTGGCGCGCTGAGGAAGTAATCCGGTGGGCGCCTATATCCTCCGACGACTGTTGCTTGTGGTCCCAACGCTTCTTGGGGTCATGATCATTAACTTCACTTTGGTTCAGTTTGTGCCCGGCGGCCCGGTGGAGCAGGTCATTGCGCAGATGCAAGGCGAGGGGGACGTGTTCTCGGGCTTTGCGGGTGGCAATGAAGATGTCGGGACGGAGGAGACCTTTGGTTCTGACAGTGAATACTTGGGTGCGCGCGGGTTGCCCAAAGAGTTCATTGAAGAGCTGGAGAAAGAGTTTGGCTTTGACAAGCCGCCTTTGGAACGCTTCCTGACTATGATGGGCAACTATATGCGGCTCGATTTTGGGGAAAGTTACTTCCGCAAAATCAGCGTGGTGGATTTGGTGCTGGAGAAGATGCCGGTGTCGATTACGCTGGGGCTTTGGGCAACGCTGATTGCCTATGCGGTGTCGATCCCATTGGGCATTCGTAAGGCGGTCAAGGACGGCACGCCGTTTGATACCTGGACATCAGGTGCAATCATTGTCGGTTATGCCATTCCCGGTTTTTTGTTTGCGATTATGTTGTTGGTGCTGTTTGCCGGTGGGTCTTATTGGAAGCTCTTCCCGCTGCGGGGGCTGACCTCGGACAATTTCGAAGACCTGACGATGATTGGCAAAGTGCTCGATTATTTTTGGCACATCACATTGCCGGTGCTGGCCTCGACCATTGCGGCTTTTGCGACGCTGACCTTGCTGACCAAAAACAGCTTTTTGGATGAGATCAAAAAGCACTATGTGATGACGGCGCGGGCCAAGGGTCTCACCGAAAAACGGGTCCTCTACGGCCATGTATTCCGCAACGCCATGCTGATTGTGATTGCGGGCTTCCCAGCAGTGTTTATTGGCGTGTTCTTTGGCGGCTCTGTTTTGATCGAGACGATCTTCTCGCTGGATGGACTTGGCAGGCTTGGCTTTGAGGCTGCGGTGGCACGGGATTATCCGGTGATCTTTGGCACATTGTTTGTGTTTGGCTTGATTGGCCTTGTGGTCGGGATCCTGTCTGACTTGATGTACGTGTTTGTTGATCCCCGCATTGACTTTGAGAAGAGGGAAGGCTGATGGCGTTGTCTCCCCTGAACCAGCGGCGCTGGAACAATTTCAAGCGTAACCGGCGGGCCTTCTGGTCGCTGATCATCTTCTGTGTGGCCTTTGGCGTGTCGCTGTTTGCGGAATTTATCGCAAATGATCGACCGATCCTGATCAACTACAAAGGTGAGTTCTACACGCCGATCTTCAACTTTTATCCCGAGACCACCTTTGGCGGCGATTTTAAAACCGAGGCGGTTTACAACGACCCGGTGGTGGAATGTCTGATTGCGTCCGGCGGGATAGAAGACTGTTTTGACATACCGGAAGACATGCTTGAGCAGATCGATGCTGGCACCTTTGAGCACGCGGAGTTTGAGAAGGGTTGGACGCTGTGGCCGCTGATCCCTTACAGCTATGACACACCGGTGGATCGGCCCGGTGCGGCGCCTTTGCCACCGGATGGCACCAATTGGCTGGGCACAGATGACCGGAAACGGGATGTGGTCGCGCGGGTGATATACGGCTTCCGACTGTCGATCATTTTCACTTTGGTGGTGACCACGGCAGCCAGCTTGATTGGCATCGCAGCGGGGGCCATTCAGGGATACTTCGGCGGCTGGTTGGATTTGATCTTCCAACGTGTGATCGAGATCTGGGGCGCGACGCCGAGCCTCTATATCATCATCATTATGTTCGCGATTTTGGGGCGCAGTTTCTGGCTGCTTGTGTTGCTCACGGTGTTGTTCAGTTGGACGGCACTTGTGGGCGTGGTGCGGGCGGAGTTCCTGCGGGCGCGGAACCTGGAATATGTGCGTGCGGCCAAGGCGCTGGGCGTTTCCAACCGTGTAATTATGTTCCGCCATATGTTGCCCAATGCGATGGTGGCGACGGTGACCATGTTGCCGTTTATCGTGACCGGGACAATCAGCACGCTGGCTGGATTGGATTTTCTGGGCTTTGGGTTGCCGTCGTCGGCGCCAAGTCTTGGGGAGTTAACCTTGCAGGCTAAGCAAAACCTACAAGCCCCCTGGTTGGCCTTCACCGCGTTTTTCACCTTTGCCATCATGCTCTCGCTTCTGGTCTTCATCTTTGAAGGCGTGCGCGATGCCTTTGACCCAAGGAAGACTTTTTCATGAGCGTTTTGGAGGTCAAAGGCCTGCGCGTGGCTTTTCGGCAGGACGGGCAGCGGATGGAAGCTGTCAAAGGTGTGTCCTTCACCGTGGATCGCGGGGAGACCGTGGCGCTGGTGGGCGAGTCCGGGTCCGGCAAGTCGGTGACGGCCTTGTCGACGGTTTCCCTATTGCCGGGGAGTGCGGAGGTGTCCGGCTCTGTGACTTACGAAGGTCAGGAGATGGTCGGAGCGCCCGATAAGCTGTTGCGCAAGGTGCGTGGCAACGACATCAGCTTCATCTTTCAGGAGCCTATGACGTCGCTGAACCCGCTGCACACAATCGATAAACAGTTGGCGGAAAGCCTGGCTTTGCACCAAGGGGTGACCGGCGACCAGGCCCGCGCGCGAGTGTTGGAGCTTTTGCAGAAGGTGGGGCTGCGCGATGCGGAGCAGCGTTTGAGTTCGTACCCGCACCAGCTGTCTGGTGGACAGCGGCAGCGGGTGATGATTGCGATGGCGTTGGCCAACAAGCCGGACATTCTGATTGCGGATGAGCCGACCACGGCGTTGGATGTGACCATTCAGGCGCAAATTTTGGAACTTCTAGCTGAGTTGAAGGCCAGCGAAGGCATGGGACTGTTGTTCATTACCCATGATCTCGGCGTGGTGCGACGGATTGCCGACAAGGTATGCGTCATGAAAGACGGTGAGATTGTCGAGGCGGGGCCTGTGTCCGAGATTTTTGACAATCCGCAGCATCCTTACACCCAGTTGCTGTTGAGTGCGCAAGCGTCTGGCGTGCCGGATCCTGTGCCTGAGGGCGCGGAGGAAATTGTCAGCACGGAAAACCTGCGCGTGTGGTTCCCGATTCAACAAGGGCTGCTCAAGCGGACTGTTGGCCATGTGAAGGCGGTGAATGACTCCAGCCTGTCGGTGCGCGCAGGGGAAACGCTGGGTATTGTGGGCGAGAGTGGCTCGGGCAAAACCACGCTGGCGCTGGCTATTATGCGGTTGATCGGTAGTGACGGGAAAATCAATTTTGACGGGCATGACGTGCGCAAGTGGAGCACCAAGGAGCTGCGGGCGCTGCGCAAGGACATGCAGATTGTGTTTCAGGACCCGTTTGGCAGCCTGAGCCCACGAATGACATGCGAGCAGATCATCGCGGAAGGTTTGGGCGTTCACGGCAATCCGGATGGGCGCGACACACGCACCTTGGTGGGCGAAGTCATGACCGAAGTTGGCCTCGACCCGGCGGCGATGGATCGCTATCCGCATGAGTTTTCCGGTGGTCAGCGGCAGCGGATTGCAATCGCTCGGGCAATGATCTTGCGGCCCAAGCTTGTGGTGCTGGATGAGCCAACCTCGGCGTTGGACATGACGGTGCAGGTGCAGATTGTGGAACTGCTGCGCAATTTGCAGAAGAAGTATGGGCTGGCCTATCTGTTCATCAGTCACGACCTGCATGTGGTGCGGGCGATGAGCCATAAGATCATGGTGATGAAAACTGGCGATGTGGTGGAGGCCGGCGCGTCTGAGGATCTGTTTGAGAACCCGCAGACCGATTACACACGTGAGCTTTTGGCGGCGGCGCCAACGTGACCAGCCTTCGATTTGATGGTGCCAAAGACACCGATGCAAAGCGGTTGGCGAAGTTGCGGGTAGAGGCCATGCGGCCGAGCCTAGAAGCGGTGGGGCGGTTCAATCAAGAACGTGCGCGACGGCGGTTTCTGGATAGTTTTGTACCGTCAGACACAACGCTGGTTTTGTCCGGCAAACAGTTGCTGGGTTTCTTTGCTGTGAACGATCGGGGGGATCACCTTTATCTCGATCACCTCTACGTCGCGCCGGATCAGCAAGGTGGCGGGATCGGTAGCCTGATCCTCCACTTTGTGCTGAGAGATGCCACCGAGCGCGATCTGCCGGTAAGGTTGATGGCGTTGAAAGACAGCCCCGCCAATGCGTTTTATCGCCAGCACGGGTTTGAAGTGACCGGACAGGAAGAGTTCGACACGTTGTATCAGTGGGTGCCACCACCAAAATAGGCCAATCCAATGGACCGGCCTTTTTAGATGCTGAGTAATTCTGAGATCAGATCGCGGCGCTATGCTGCGCTTTACTCATGTCATAGGCGTCAAAGGCTCGCGCGATGATGCGGGTCAACGGGCGTGCCGCCATGGGCACAACCAGGGCTCCGCTTTCAAGGGCCAGAACGTCCGGGAACTGTGCCATGACTTTGGAGAACATCTCGTTCAACGCGGCCCGGGAGATGTCAAAGCGGTCGACAATCTCTTCTGCGTCGATGCGGAAGTCGCACATCAGGGCTTCGATCAGGCGGCCGCGCAAGCGGTCATCGTCTGTGAAGGTGTGCCCACGCGAGGTGGAGAAGCGTCCGTCCCGGATGGCGCCCGTATGGGCCGAAGTGGCCGGGGCGTTTTGGGCATAGCCTTGTGGGAAGCGCGCAATGGAGGAGGCGCCAACCGCCAGAAGCACGTCGGCGGTGTCGTCCGTGTAGCCCTGGAAGTTGCGGCGCAGCGTGCCATTGCGTTGCGCCACAGACAGGCCGTCGGTTTTGGTAGCGAAGTGGTCGATGCCAATTTCGTCGTAATCGTCCCAAAGGAAGAGTTTACGCGCGGTTTCAAACAGCGCGAGGCGTTCCTGTGGGGTTGGCAGTGCATCCGAGGGGATCATCTGCTGTCGTTTTGCCATCCACGGCACGTGGGCATATCCATAAAGCGCCACGCGGTCCGGTGAGAGCGACAAGAGCTTCTGGACGCTTTCGGTGATGCGGGCCTGGGTCTGGTGCGGCAGGCCAAATAGGATGTCGGCATTGACGCTTTTTACACCATGGGCGCGGATCATCTCCACGGCATCGCGGGTGATGTCATAGCCCTGGATGCGGCCGATGGTTTTTGGGATGTCATCGTCGAAATCCTGAACACCAATGGACGCACGGTTCATGCTGGCTTTGGCCAGTGCCTCAAGTCTGGTGTTGTCGATTTCGTTGGGGTCGATCTCTACTGAGAACTCGCCATCTTTTGCCATGGGCGCAACGTCGAAGATCGCACCGGCGAGGTCTTCCATCATGGAGGCGTCCAGAAGGGTCGGAGTGCCGCCTCCCCAGTGCAGACGGGAAAGGGTTACGCCTTCGGGCAGCGAGGCTTGCAGAATTTTGAGCTCGTCCTTCAGCGTCTCCACATAGGTGGCAACCGGAGACAGCGTGGATGTGCCCTGGGTGCGGCACGCACAGAACCAGCAAAGGCGGCGACAAAACGGCACATGCACGTATAGGGACACTTGCGAACCGGTTGGAAACGCTTCAATCCACGCCTTGTAAGTGTCTGGCGTTACGTCATTGTTGAAATGGGGGGTGGTCGGATAGCTTGTGTAACGCGGAACCTTCGCGTCAAACAGTCCGAGTTTGGCCAATTTTTTTTCCTGTTCCATGAGCGTACTTATAAAGAAATGGGAAATGCGAACCCTTGACCCAGATCAAGTCTAGGTATGAACGTTATGAATAAGCCGGTTGAACTGTCTATTGGTTGTGAGAATTGCCAGATTAAACATCGCGCGGTCTGTGCGCGATGTGATGAAGACGAGCTCGAGACGCTTGAGAACATCAAGTATTATCGGAGTTTTGAGGCTGGGCAGACCGTGATATGGTCCGGTGATCGGATGGAGTTCGTTGGCTCTGTGGTCTCCGGGATCGCGTCGCTGACCCAGACAATGGAAGACGGGCGGACTCAGATGGTTGGGCTTTTGTTGCCCAGCGATTTTGTAGGGCGTCCGGGGCGTGATACCGCAACCTACGATGTGGTGGCGACAACTGATCTTGTCATGTGTTGCTTCCGACGAAAGCCGTTTGAGAAGATGATGCTTGAGACACCGCATATTGCACAGCGGTTGCTTGAGATGACACTCGACGAACTAGATGCGGCGCGGGAGTGGATGTTGGTGTTAGGGCGCAAGACGGCTCGGGAGAAAATCGCCAGCTTACTTTCGATCATTGGCCGTCGGGATGCGTCTTTGAAGCTCGAAGGCGTGGCCGGCAAGATTGTGTTTGATCTGCCGCTGACCCGCGAAGCGATGGCGGATTACCTTGGCCTGACTCTGGAAACGGTGAGCCGGCAGATGTCTGCGTTGAAGCGCGACGGTGTGATCGAGTTGGAAGGCAAGCGCCACGTGACCGTGCCAAGTTTTGAGCGCCTGCTGGATGAAGCAGGCGACGACGCGGATGGTGGGATGATGGCCTAGCCTCTTTCCAAGTCAATAAACTGAAAAAGGCGGGGCTAACCCCGCCTTTTTGTTTGCCGGAGCGATGCGTGTCCCACGACACATCACCCGGCAAAATTCGATGTTGATCAATGGGCTAGGAACACCGGAATGTTGGCCTGTTCCAGCATGTTGCGGGTTGCGCCGCCCAAGATGGCCTCACGGAAGCGGGAGTGGCCATAGGCCCCCATCACAATCAGGTCGGTTTCCGTGTCGGTTGCATGGCGCAGCAGCACGTCAGACACACGAGGTTGGGTTTTGGACAGCACGTCAACTTCCACACGCACGCCATGGCGTGACAGGAACTGCGACAACAGCCCGCCGGGGTCGGAGCGGTTTGGGCCATGGGTTGGCGGATCGATCACCACCACATGCACCAGATACGCTTCTTTCAGGAAGGGCAGGGCAGCGCGGGTGGCCACCAATGCTTCGGCGCTTTCGTTCCAGCCGATGGAAATGGTCTTAGGAGCAGAGAATGGCTTCGCGGTTTCCGGTACCATAAGAACAGGCGCCTGACCTTCAAAAAGAGCGGCCTCCAGAGTGGGCTCCAGCTCGGTGCCTTGATTCTTGCCGTAGGGCTTCGGCAGGATCACCAGGTCAGAGAAGCGCGACCGTGCGGCCACATGTCGCCCTAGGTCGGCAATCTGGGTGACGCCGGTGTCGCAGGCCCAGCGGACATCGGTTTTACCGAGCGCGGCCTCTGCCGCAGCTTTTACCGCGTCGGCCTCTTCATGGGCGCGTTTCAGCATTTCCTGCATCAATGGTGCGTCCGCACCCGCATAGAAGTAGCCGGTTTGAGAGCGATCAACGCCAAGGGCAAGCACGTCAAGATGTGCATCTTGTGCCTCGGCAAGGGCGATTCCTTGTGCGAGTGGGGCCGCCGTGAAGTCAGAGTCCGTCAGAACGCACAGCAAAGATTTGTAGTTCATTGTCACCAACCCGTGTTTTGAAAAGGTGTATTTTCGATACGACTTATCCACGTTGGTGCAGACAAAGCCGTTATTCTTGAAACAGATACAAACTGAGATCGTTGGTCATTTCTTTGACCCAGATCAATGCGGGACTTTCGCTGCACTTGCAAAACACGGGTGGTCAAATCCGCCCTAAGTCCGAAGAAGAATCGGGCAGGGCAAGACGAAGGGACGCGAAATGGTAAATTACTTCAAGCTGATCGCGCTGGGCCTCATCACGTTTTTTGCGTTGATAGCGGCCAATTACGCGCGTGACGTAGCTTACATGGTACATGCCTGGATTATTTCGGGTGTGTCCTTTGGGCTGTTTATTTGGGTTCTGCGCGGCATGGGCACCGAGAAGGTGCATGCGCAGGACGAATACATGGATGACGTGATCCGCTACGGTGTGATCGCAACCGCTTTTTGGGGCGTCGTCGGCTTTCTGGCAGGGGTGTTTATTGCGTTCCAGCTGGCCTTTCCGGCGCTCAACTTTGAGTGGGCACAGGGCTACGCCAATTTTGGCCGTTTGCGCCCGCTGCACACCTCGGCGGTGATTTTTGCGTTTGGCGGCAACGCGCTGATCGCGACATCCTTCTACGTTGTGCAGCGCACCAGTGCGGCGCGACTGTGGGGTGGCAATTTGGGTTGGTTTGTTTTTTGGGGCTACCAACTTTTTATCGTTCTGGCAGCGACAGGCTACCTTCTGGGCGGTACGCAGTCCAAGGAGTACGCGGAGCCTGAATGGTATGTGGACCTGTGGTTGACCGTTGTTTGGGTTGCTTATCTGGCGGTGTTCCTCGGCACCGTGATCAAACGTAAAGAGCCGCACATCTATGTGGCCAACTGGTTCTTCCTCGCGTTTATCGTCACCGTTGCGATGCTGCACGTGGTCAACAACCTGACCATTCCTGTGTCCATCTTCGGCTCCAAGTCGGTGATTGTCTGGGCCGGTGTGCAGGACGCAATGGTGCAGTGGTGGTACGGGCACAACGCTGTGGGCTTCTTCCTGACCGCGGGCTTCCTGGGCATGATGTACTACTTCATCCCGAAGCAGGCCGAACGTCCGGTGTTCTCCTACAAGCTGTCGATCATCCACTTCTGGGCGTTGATCTTCCTGTATATCTGGGCGGGTCCGCACCACCTGCACTACACCGCACTGCCTGACTGGGCTTCGACCCTCGGCATGGTGTTCTCCGTGGTGCTGTGGATGCCGTCCTGGGGTGGCATGATCAACGGTCTGATGACCCTGTCCGGCGCCTGGGATAAGCTGCGTACTGATCCTGTGATCCGGATGATGGTGATCTCGGTTGGTTTCTACGGCATGTCGACCTTCGAAGGTCCAATGATGTCGATCCGCGCCGTGAATTCGCTGTCTCACTACACCGACTGGACCATTGGTCACGTGCACTCCGGTGCGCTGGGTTGGAACGGCATGATCACCTTCGGCTGTCTCTACTTCCTGGTGCCTGTGCTGTGGAAACGTGAGCGTCTGTACTCGCTGCAACTCGTGAGCTGGCACTTCTGGCTCGCCACCATCGGCATCGTGCTCTACGCGGCGTCCATGTGGGTGACCGGTATCATGGAAGGCCTGATGTGGCGTGAAGTGGATGCCAACGGCTTCCTGGTGAACTCCTTTGCCGACACTGTGGCTGCGAAGAAACCGATGAACATCGTGCGTGGTCTGGGCGGGGTGATGTTCCTCACTGGCTCCATCATCATGTGCTACAACCTGTGGATGACTGTGCGGAAAGCGCCGGCCAAAGAGGCCAGCCTGTCCGTCGCGTTACCGGCTGAATAAGGAGACCGGTAGCTATGGCAATTCTCGACAAACATAAGATCCTCGAGACCAACGCGACCCTTTTGCTTGTATGCAGCTTCTTGGTCGTGACCATTGGTGGCATCGTGCAAATCGCGCCTCTGTTCTGGCTGGAAAACACCATTGAGGATGTGGAAGGCATGCGCCCTTACACCCCTCTTGAGCTCGCAGGGCGCGAGATCTATCTGCGCGAAGGCTGCTATGTCTGCCACAGCCAGATGATCCGACCAATGCGCGACGAGGTGGAGCGCTACGGTCACTACTCGCTGGCAGCGGAGTCCAAATATGACCACCCGTTCCAGTGGGGCTCTAAGCGGACAGGTCCTGATCTGGCCCGTGTCGGTGGCCGCTACTCCGATGATTGGCATCTGGACCACATGCGTGACCCTCAGTCCGTGGTACCTGAGTCGATCATGCCGAAGTATGGCTTCCTCGAGAAGAAAAAGATCGATGGCAAATACATCGGTGACATCATGAAAGCGAACGCGATTGTGGGTGTGCCTTACACCGAAGACATGCTGGAAAATGCCCAGTTTGACTTCATGGCACAGGCCGATCCGGACAGCGACTATGATGGTCTTCTGGAGCGCTATGGCGAGGTTAACGTGAACGTGCGTAACTTCGACGGTCAGCCAGGTGTGTCCGAAATGGATGCGATGATCGCTTATCTTCAGATGCTGGGTACGTTGGTTGATTTCTCGACCTTCACGCCTGACGCGTCGCGGTAAGGAGGAGAGATTATGGAAACCTATTCTTTCCTACGAGAGTTTGCGGACAGCTGGATGCTTTTGTTCCTGTTCTTGTTCTTTCTGGCAATTGTACTGTGGGTGTTCCGCCCCGGTGCCACCAAGGAATACAAGGACACGGCCAGCATTCCGTTCCGTCATGAAGATAAACCCGCCACGGATGAGGAGGCGCGGGCATGAGCAAACCATCGAAAAAGTTTGACGGCGATCCAAACACCACCGGTCACGTGTGGGACGGGATTGAGGAGTTTGACAATCCGATGCCGCGTTGGTGGCTGTGGGTGTTCTATGTGACCATCATCTGGGGCATCGGATACACCATTGCTTATCCAGCCTGGCCTGGCATCAAAGGGGCGACAACCGGTTTTCTGGGCTGGTCCACGCGGGCCAATGTGCAGGCGGATATTGACGCAGCGGCAGACAAGCTGGCGCCGATCAACGCCAAACTGGAAGCTGCGGAACTCACCCAGATCACCACTGATCCGGAGTTGGGGCCTTATGCGGTATCTGTTGGTTCCGCTGTTTTTAAAACTTGGTGCGCACAGTGTCACGGGTCCGGCGCAGCCGGCGCGATCGGCTATCCGAACTTGCTGGACAATGACTGGCTCTGGGGCGGTGACATCGACAACATCTATCTGACGGTTCGTCACGGTATTCGTAACGAAGAAGACGACGATGCGCGGTATTCTGAGATGCCTGCTTTTGGAATCGATTATCTCGAAGACGAGCAGATTGATGCGGTTGTGAATTTCGTAATGTCGTTGTCAGGTGAACCAAAGGATGCGTCTGTTGTCGCGGCGGGAGCAGAGGTCTTTGCGGACGAATGTTCCGCCTGCCACATGGAAGACGGCACAGGTGATCGCGAGCAGGGGGCACCAAACCTTGCGGATGCAATCTGGCTTTATGGTGGCGATTATGACTCCATCACGGAGACAGTGACCTACAGCCGCTACGGTGTGATGCCTTCCTGGGGCAACCGTCTGACCGAAGCGCAGGTGCGAGCGGTATCCGCCTACGTGCATCAGCTGGGTGGCGGCGAGTAACATCGCCCCCTTTGGAAACACAGACCGCTCCGGAAAACCGGGGCGGTCTTTTTTTGTGCTTTTGCGCCGGAAAATTTTGCCAATTTGACCAAGATCAAGTTTTTGCCTGGCGCTCCTTGGTAGAACTTGTCTCAAGGGCAGCACGCCGCAACCGGAGCTGTCCATTGGGTGCCGATCTTTCCGTCCTGTTCGCGCGTTTCCTGGAAAGATTGGCACCCACAATTTCTTTCCATACATGCAAATTGCGCCACTTGGTTGGCGAACTGCGCCAACTTGCCTATGTTTGGCTCCTAAGTTGGAGGCACAGATGCAAAAACAGGTTCGGTATCCGGTTCACAGATCCACGGCAGGTCTCTTGCGCTCCTGCGGTGTTTCTCCCGAACGAGTTTTGCGGCGTGCCGGGATGCCGGTGGATCTGTTTGAGACAGAGTCCAAAGGCGTGACGGCGCAGCAGTTTTTTGCGTTGTGGGAAGCCATTTCTGATGAGATCGATGACCCGAAAGTGGTGATTGAAATGGCGAGAACCATGGCGCGCGGGCCGTTTATTCCTGCGGCTTTTGCGTTTTCCTGTAGTCCCAACATTGCCACGGGCCTGAAGCGTAAGGCGGTGTTCAAGCCATTGGTGGCACCGATCAAGCTGTCGGTGACGGAGACAGACCAGCATCTGGTTCTGGAAATTGACGTGGCAGAGCCGAATCTCGATGTGCCTAAGTGCATGGCGGCCTTTGAGATGGTCTATTTCCTTGAGATGGGACGCACGTTTACGGGTGTGGATTTCCTGCCGGTGGAGGTGGGCGTGCCTGAGTTGATGGAAGATCAGGCGGTGTTTGATCGGCACTACGGGCGCAAGGCGGTGGTCACGCCGCTGCCACGACTGACCCTGACACGCGAAGATGCCTATCGGCCGCTGATTTCGGAAAACCCGCAGCTGTGGGCTGGGTTCGAGCGTGAGTTGACGCGGCAGTTGGCGGAACACCAGCGCACTTTGTCGATGGCGGCGCGGGTTCGGAATGCGCTGTTGGAGCTGTTGCCCGCGGGTCAGGCGTCGGTGGATGCGGTGAGCGACCGTCTTGTGACAAGCCGCCGCAGCCTGCAACGCCACCTCAGCAAAGAGGGGCAGACTTTCCAGTCTGTGCTGGATGACACGCGATCGGATTTATCCTTACATTACTTGCGCCAAGCCGACATGAGCGTTGAGGAAATCTCTTATTTGCTGGCGTATCGCGACCCGAATTCCTTCTATCGCGCGTTCCAGAATTGGACCGGTCGCACCCCTGCGCAAATGCGCGCAGAGCTACTCTGACGCAGGGAGGTTCTAGCCCCGAGGGTGTAAAAGGTGAGTCACAAATGTGAGATTTGACACAGGTCAATGTTCTGGCGTCCAATCACTGGGACAAGATCGAGAAAATCTCCTCTCCAAACATGTGAGTGATTCCGTGGGCAAAAGTCCTGCACCGTCGCTGTACGAGGCACGCGAGCCAATCTTTCCGAAACGTGTTTACGGGCCGTTTCGCAATCTTAAATGGATTATCATGGCGGTTGCCTTGGGTATTTACTACCTGACGCCGCTGTTACGCTGGGACCGCGGCCCCAGCCTGCCGGATCAGGCTGTGCTGATCGACATGGCAAACCGTCGGTTTTTCTTCTTTATGATCGAGATCTGGCCGCATGAGTTCTACTTCGTGGCGGGCCTGTTGATTATGGCGGGGCTTGGGTTGTTCCTGTTCACCTCGGCTTTGGGGCGGGTGTGGTGCGGCTATGCCTGTCCGCAGACGGTTTGGACGGATTTGTTCATTCTGGTGGAACGCTGGATTGAGGGCGACCGCAACGCGCGCTTGCGTTTGCACCGTCAGAAGAAACTGGACTTCCGCAAAGTGCGCCTGCGTGTGACCAAATGGATCACCTGGCTGTTGATCGCGATGGCCACCGGTGGGGCCTGGGTGTTCTATTTTGCAGATGCGCCAACCTTAGCGTTTGATCTTGTGACCGGCAACGCGCATCCGGTGGCCTATACCACCATTGCCATTTTGACCTTCACCACCTTCTTCTTTGGCGGTTTCGCGCGTGAGCAGATTTGTATCTACGCCTGCCCATGGCCGCGTATTCAAGCGGCGATGATGGACGAGGACACGCTCACCATTGGATATCGTGACTGGCGTGGGGAAAACCGCGGGAAAGGCAAACGCACTGAAGATTCGGATCTGGGCGATTGCATCGATTGTATGGCCTGCGTGAATGTTTGTCCGATGGGGATCGATATTCGAGACGGCCAGCAGATGGAATGTATCACTTGTGGTCTGTGCATCGATGCCTGTGACGACATCATGGACAAAATCGGCAAGCCGCGGAGATTGATTGACTATCTGGCTCTGTCGGACGAAGATCGCGAGCGTGCTGGCGAGCCGCCGCGTAGCGTGTGGAAGCACATCTTCCGGCCTCGGACCATCATGTACACCTCGCTTTGGTCGCTGGTGGGAATCGGCCTTGTTGTGGCGCTGTTCCTACGTTCTGACATCGAGGCCACTGTGGCACCAGTGCGGAACCCGACCTATGTGACGCTGTCAGACGGATCGATCCGCAACACATATGAGGTGCGCCTGCGCAACAAACACGGCGAAGACCGGATGTTCCGGATTTCGGTCAAAGGTGACCCAAGCCTACGCGTGCAGCTTGAGGGCACCCCTTATGAGGCGGTAAATGTACCGGCAGACCAGATGCGCAACCAGCGGGTTTATGTGATTGCCCCGGCTGGATCGGCTCCGGCAGACGGCAGCCTGACCAACTTCCGCTTCTGGTTTGAGGACACCGGCAACGGTGACCGCGTACACAAAGACACTGTATTTAACGGAAAGGGCCAGTGATGGCTGAGAAGAAATTCACCGGCAAACACTTCTTGATGATTTTTGTCGGGGCGTTTGGTGTGATCATTGCGGTCAACCTGTCCTTGGCCTGGAACGCGGTGGCGACCTTCCCCGGCTTGGAAGTGAAGAACTCCTACGTGGCCAGCCAGAGCTTTGACAAACGCCGCAATGCACAGGAAGCCTTGGGTTGGGACGTAAGCGCACGGGCCAAAGGCGGGTTGTTGATCCTGTCGATCACCGATGAGAACGGTAAGCCGGTGCAGGTGTCCAAATTGGATGCGGTACTGGGCCGGGCCACCCATGTGCAGGACGACCGCACGCCGGATTTCCAGTTTGACGGCAAAGCCTATGTGGCGCGAGAAGAGCTGGCGCCAGGGAACTGGAACATTCGCATGAACGCCACTTCGCTGGACGGCACGCCGTTTGAGCAACGTGTGATCCTGCGTGTGGAGCAGAGCTAAGCCATGACTGCGGCAATGCGCCCAAATATCTCGGCCTGTCCGGCCTGTGATGCGGCTCCGGCGGCAGAAGCGCTGGCGGAGCAGGCCATTCAGGAAGAGGCGCGCATCGCGTTATCTGTGCCAAGCGTGCATTGTGCCGCCTGTATTTCGACGGTAGAGGGTGCATTGGCGGCGCATCCGGGCGTGCATTCGGCGCGGGTGAACCTGACTTTGAAGCGCGCTTCTGTGGAAGCAGATCCGGAAGTGACCGCCGAAGCTTTGGCAGACGTGCTGGAACAGGTCGGCTATGAGGCGCATGAGCTTGATGCGGGGACATTGAGTGCGACGCAGACCGACAAGGCAGGGCGTGACCTGCTGATGCGACTGGCGGTGGCGGGATTTGCGTCGATGAACGTGATGTTGCTGTCGGTGTCGGTCTGGTCCGGCGCAGAGGCGGCGACGCGAGACATGTTCCATTGGATCTCTGCGGCGATTGCCCTGCCCACCATCGCATTTTCCGGCAAGCCGTTTTTTGTCCATGCCTGGAGCGCGTTGAAGCACAAACGTCTGAATATGGACGTGCCGATTGTGTTGGCGATTGTGTTGGCTGTGGTCACCTCGCTGTGGGAAACCACGTTGTCGGGCGAACACGCCTACTTTGATGCGGCTCTGACGTTGGTTTTTTTCTTATTGGCTGGTCGCTATCTGGATCATCGCACTCGGGCGGTGGCGCGGTCCGCGGCGGAAGAACTGGCCGCTTTGGAAGTGCCGCGGGCGGTTCGAGTTGTTGATGGACAGGACGAAACTGTCGCGGTGAAAGAACTGGCTGTTGGCGATCTGATCCGGGTGAAGCCGGGCGGGCGCATGCCGGTGGATGGCGAAATTGTCGAAGGCCGGTCGGAACTGGACCGCTCCTTGCTGACAGGGGAGACCCTGCCGGTGTTTGCAGAACCGGGCCAAGCCGTGAGCGCGGGCGAAGTGAACCTGACGGGGCCTTTGGTGATCCGTGCCACAGCGGTGGGCGAGCAGACCAGCCTGCACCGTATGGCCGACTTGGTGGCCGTGGCCGAGTCCGGGCGGTCAAACTACACGTCTCTCGCTGACAAAGCTGCGAAGCTTTACGCGCCGGGCGTGCATATCCTGTCCGCGCTGAGTTTTCTGGGCTGGTATCTGTTCACATTTGACATGCGCACCGCGCTCAACATCGCGGCGGCAGTCCTGATTATCACATGCCCCTGTGCGCTTGGTTTGGCCGTGCCTGCGGTGACAACAGCGGCCTCGGGGCGGTTGTTCCGCAAAGGCATGTTGATCAAACACAGCACGGCGTTGGAGCGTTTGGCGCAGGTGGATACGGTGGTGTTTGACAAAACCGGGACCCTGACCGCAGGCGCGCCGGAGTTGATCAATATTGAGAGCTTTGACGAGGCTGACCTGTCCGTTGCTTTGGCATTGTCGATGGCCTCGGCACATCCTCTGAGCACGGCCATCACCAAGGCAGCCCAAGCGGCAGGGCTGCGTCCGGCGAGGGTGAGCGAAATCGAAGAAGTGCCGGGTTATGGCACGCAAGGGCGGATCGATGGCCAGTTGGTGCGGTTGGGGCGGCCAACATGGGTTGGCGCGACGGCGGGCAACCAGACATCGGCGTTCCTGAGCATTGGCGACCGCGCACCAGTGGCGTTCCTGTTTGCGGATGCGCTGCGGGACGGCGCGGAAGAGAGCGTGAAGGCGCTGCAAGCCGCGGGCAAAGAGGTGATCTTGATGTCCGGTGACACCACCGGCGCGGTGGAAAGCCTGGCCAAGCGGCTCGGTATTGCCAAATGGGTGGCGGAAGCGCTGCCGGAAGACAAAGCCAAGCGCGTGCAGAGTTTGGCGGAAGGCGGACGTTTTGTGCTGATGGTGGGCGATGGCCTCAATGACACCGCCGCGCTGGCCTCAGCCCATGTGTCGATCTCACCTGCCTCGGCATTGGATGCGGCGCGCGTGGCCTCTGATATTGTGCTTTTGGGCGGTGATCTGTCGCCGATCCCGGAAGCCGTGGACGTGGCCAAAAGCGCGATCAAACGTATCCGTGAGAACTTCCGCATCGCCACGGTCTACAACATCGTCGCGGTGCCACTGGCGGTGGCTGGTTTGGCCACACCGTTGATTGCCGCGTTGGCGATGTCCTCGTCTTCGATTACAGTATCCCTAAACGCTCTGCGCCTGAGAGGATGACATGCAAGTTTTGTCTTATTTGATCCCGATTTCCTTGTTTTTGGGTGGTGTGGGCCTGGTTGGGTTCCTCTACACGGTGCGGTCCAACCAGTATGATGACCCCGAAGGCGATGCGCAGCGCATTCTGTCCGGCCAGTATGACGACAAGCCGAAGGTTTAGGCGTTCACTATAGCAGCAAAGAAAGAGACCGTCGCGGGAGGCTGCGACGGTCTTTTGGTTAGTCGGTGGTCGATTTGGATTAGCTTGGACCCAGCGTATAGCAGGTGACTTGCCGCGCTTGCAGGCGGCGACAGGCGAGGTCTGCGGTCTCTTTGGACATGCCGAGGAAGTTTGCCTCAAACCCGCGAGAGTTTTTCACCACTTTGCGCAGGCTGCCGTCCAGTGTCGACATTTCCGACAACGCAGTTTTCAGCAGCATCTTTTCGGCGGCAAAGCGGCTGTTGTAGCGACCGACGTTGATGCCCCAATGGCGCCCGCCAGCAGTCGAGATGCGCGTGACGACCTTTGGCTGTGGCGGTGGTGTGGGTTCTTCCTTCAGGCTCACCAACGTCACACCCGTGTTGTCCTGAGCTTGTAGGAGGGCGGACTGGATGTCGTGTTCGATGACAGTGGCCTCGGCCACAACGGTGGCGTCTGCGGCAACTGTCGCCTCGGACATGGCCGCTGCGGCCACCACGGAAGGTTGTTCTTGTTTAGCTGCCGTTGGCCGCAGAACCGGGCGCAGGGACTTCTTCACTGCGGTGGCCACGCGGATGGTTTTGCCTACTGGCGCAGTCTTGCCCTGATACGCGGGGCGGCCGGGTTTGCGCAGGGCCACACGGCTGGCGGAGCGGTTGAAGCCTAGATCCAGCAATTCGGCCACTTTGGCATTGCGGGTTGCCGTGGAGCGGCCGCCAAATACGGTGGCAATCACACGCTTGTTGCCGCGCTCAGCAGAGGCCACGAGGTTGAAGCCGGCGGCGCGGGTGTAGCCGGTTTTGATGCCGTCTGCGCCACGATAGGCGTCGAGCAGGCGGCGGTTGGTGTTGTTTACAGACTTGATGCCTGCGTTTGTGGAGCGGCGCGAGAAGAGGTTGTAGTAGTCCGGATAGTCATAAAGTACGTGGCGACCCAGGGTGGTCATGTCCCGCGCAGTGGACATGTGGCCGGTTTCGGTCAGGCCGTGCATGTTTTTAAACGTTGTATTGGTCATACCAAGCGCTTTGGCGGTGCGATTCATGCGGCGGGCAAAGGCCGCTTCGGAGCCTTCAATAGCTTCACCAATCGCAGTGGCGGCGTCGTTGGCGGATTTGATCGCTGCGGCGCGGATAAGATAGCGCAGAGCAATGCGCTGTCCCGCTTGTAGGCCCAGCTTGGACGGCGGCTCGGCGGCGGCGTTTTTGGAGATTTTCACTTTGGTGTCGAGGCTGATCTCACCATTTTCCACCGCTTCCATGGCGATGTAGAGCGTCATCATCTTGGTTAAGGACGCCGGATGCAGGCGGGTGTCGGCGTTGCGACTGTGCAGGACTTTGCCGTCCCGTGCGTCAATCACCATTGCTGCGTAGGGTGCCGCGAAAGACACCATGGGGGTCATCACTGCACAGAATGCCAGTGTCGCCAAAAATAGCCCGAAACGGGCCGGCTGAATGCGCCGCGCCTTCATGTGAACTGCTCTTTTTCTGCCTCAGGTCGCCGGTTTTCCGGTCTGACCATTTTTAATTGCAAAAAGCGTAACACAGGGTCTGAAACGAATAAAGCTTGTGTTTCTGGCGAGTTGCATTGGGTGCTTAAGGCGGTTTCGCAGATGTTGTGGCTCCGTGCTTGTCAGCCGCTAGACCTGCCTTGTGAGGGCCTTAGCCAATCTCTTCTACCAGTGGCAAAACTTCAGACAGTGACGAAAGCGCCACAAATCTAGGGTGTTCTTTGGGCGTTTCTGCCTGCTCCAGCGCCCAGGCGGGGCCATTGGGCACATGCGCCGCCCAACTGCCAACCGATAGTGAGGGTACAATGTCGGATTTCATTGAGTCGCCCACCATTAACGCCCGATCGGGGCCGTCAGCATGGCGTTTGAAAGTGCGTGTGTAAATGTCCGGCGTTTTATGGCTGACAATCTCGACCCACTCGAATAAATCGCCCAAACCTGACTGAGCCACCTTGCGCTCCTGATCGAGCAGGTCGCCTTTGGTAATGAGCAGCAAGCGGTGGGATTTTGCCAGTGTTTCAACCACTTCCCTGGCATGTGGCAGCAGGTTGATGGGATGTTGCAGCATCTCGCGACCGCAAGCCATAAGCTCAGCAATCACGGAAGCGGGCACGCGTTCCTCAGTCACCTCAATCGCGGTTTCGATCATCGACAGGACAAAGCCTTTGGTGCCAAAACCATAGTGCCCCACGTTGCGCCGCTCGGCTTCCAAGAGGCGTTCTTCGAGGTGATCTGGTTCGGTGAAATCGGACAGAAGCTCGGCAAATTTGGTCTGGGTAAGACGAAAGAACCGTTCGGCGTGCCACAGCGTATCATCAGCATCAAAGGCGACTGTTGTGAGGGTCTTGGGCATGAAAAAGGTCCGATTGTTCCAGACCTCTTTTCTAAGACCAACTTCAGGCTATATAAACAGCAAACCACTAACCGGATTCTTGTGAATATGCCATTGCAGACGATGACCATGAGCATGGGTGACGACGACGGCGGCGATCTTGGCGTCGCGCTGGATACCCGTACCCGCACCAAAAAGCCGCCGCTTTACAAGGTGATGCTGCTCAACGATGACTACACGCCGATGGAGTTTGTGGTGCATGTGCTGGAGCGGTTCTTTTCTATGACCCACGCGCAGGCGTTTGAGATCATGCTGACCGTGCATAAAAAAGGCGTGGCGGTTGTGGGTGTGTTCAGCCACGAGATTGCAGAAACCAAGGTCACGCAGGTGATGGATTTGGCGCAACGGCACCAGCATCCCCTGCAGTGTACGATGGAGAAGGAGTGACCGGGCGCGCCCGGATCACCGCTTGATATGTCCCATTCCCGATTGTCTTTGGCCGTAGAGGACTACGGCCTGTCTTTGCCGTCTGACGGGCGGATTGCCGTGTTTGCGCCGCGTGTTGGCTATGACCTGAGGGCGCTGCCGCGTACGCAGGTGCATGTGGTGCAGCATTTGAAGCCGGATTTTGATGTCCTTTCGGACGCAGGCTATGAGGCCGCTGTTGTGGAAGACGGCAAGTACGCGGCGGCGGTTGTGGTGTTGCCGAGGGCCAAGGCTTTGGCACGAGATTTGATCGCCCGAGCAGCCCAGTGCGCGGAGTTGGTGATTGTCGATGGTCAGAAGACCGATGGCGTTGACGGGCTTTATAAAGAGTGTCGGAAACGCGCGGAGGTTCTGGGCAGTTTTGCTAAGGCCCATGGTCGATTGTTCTGGTTTGCAGGCGGGGACTTTGCGGATTGGCAGGCGGGTGCGCCCACCAAAGTTGCAGAGCGCTTTGTCACGCGGCCGGGGGTGTTCAGTGCGGATGGCATTGATCCGGCGTCCAAGATGCTTTCCGAAGCGTTGCCGCCAAAGCTTGGACGTGTTGTTGCGGATCTGGGGGCGGGTTGGGGCTATCTGTCCAGCGAGATGGTGGCGCGACAAGCATTTGACGTGCTGCATTTGGTTGAGGCCGATCACGTGGCGTTGGAATGCGCCAAGGAAAACCTGTCTGATCCACGGGCGCAGTTTCACTGGGCGGACGCCACGAATTTCAAGCCAGGTCATCGGGTGGATACAGTGGTGATGAACCCGCCATTTCACACCGGGCGCAAGGCAGAGCCGGCGTTAGGCGAGCGATTCATTCGGGCTGCGGCCAAGATGCTGGCCCCGTCGGGACAATTGTGGATGGTGGCAAATCGTCATCTGCCTTACGAAGCCACGCTGCAGGATGCGTTCCAATCGGTCGAAGCCGTTGCCGGAGACACCCGATTTAAGGTATTGCATGCTCAGCGACCAACTCGGACCCGCGGGTAGGGGCAGCCAGATTCGGTGCATGACAGCGTGATGGGGATCGTAGATGTCTTTCAATATTGCGGGTAAAACCGCCATTATCACGGGCTCGGCCAATGGTATTGGATTGGCTGTAGGGCGGCATTTTGCGGAGCATGGCGCCAATGTCATGTTTGCGGACATGGATGAAAAAAGCCTGTGCGCGGAATTTGGTGAGCGTCCTGACGAAGGCAATATTCGTTATTTTGCGGGCGATTTGCGCGAAAAACTGACGATAAACAATCTGATCTCAGCCACCATTGATGCCTTCGATGAGATCGATATTCTCATCAACGGATGTCGGCAGGTGACCACCAGCGATCCACTAGATCCGGATGACACCTCGGTTGATTTGATGATCCAGCAGAACCTGATGACGTCGCTGCGGTTGAGCCAAATTGTGGCTAAGCGAATGATCAAACTGGCCGCTGGACGGGACGAGGGGCCGGTGGGTTCCATTGTGAACCTGAGTTCGATCGCGGCGCAGAGGTCTCAGCCGGACTTGTTGGGATATTCGATTGCCACGGCTGCGTTGGATCAGATGACACGCGCGATGGCTGTTGCGTTGGCACCTGAGCGGATTCGGGTCAACGCGGTTGCGATTGGCTCTGTGATGTCTGCAAGTTTGCAAGAAGCCTTGAGGGACAATCGCGATTGCCGCAACGAGATTGAGCAACATACGCCACTGGGGCGGATTGCGGCTCCGGGCGAACTGGCTGATGCGGTTCAGTTTTTGGCCTCTGAGGCTTCAGGCTTTATGACTGGGCAGATTGTGACTGTGGATGGTGGTCGTTCGCTTCTGGATACGGTGAGCACCCCGGCGCACTAAACCGCACCCTTCTGCCGCTGGCGTCTGTTGTGTGCTGATGATAGGCAATGCGGAACACAACGGAGGGGCAGGCATGTCTGATCAAATGGACACCGAAAAGCAACGCGCCAGCGCATGGTTTCGTGAGTTGCGGGATCAGATTGTGGCCGCTTTTGAAGGGCTGGAAGACAGTCATTCCGAAGGTCCGTTTGCAGATCAGGACGCGGGCCGATTTGACGTGAGTGAAACCAAGCGCAGCAGTGCCGATGGATCGGATGCTGGCGGCGGTTTGATGTCGGTGATGCGTGGCGGGCGTGTTTTCGAGAAAGTCGGCGTGAATGTGTCCACGGTCTACGGCGAGTTGGGAGAGCGTGCGCAGAATGCCATGGCCGCGCGCAAAGGCTTGCCGGGTATGAAAGAAGATCCGCGGTTTTGGGCCAGCGGCATCAGTCTTGTGGCACATATGCAGAACCCACATTGTCCGGCGGTGCACATGAACACACGGATGTTCTGGACCCCACATGGTTGGTGGTTTGGCGGTGGCTCCGATTTGAACCCCTGTATGGAATATGATGAGGACACAGCGCATTTTCACGAGGTGCAGAAGGCGCATTGTGATGCGCACGGTGAGGCGCATTACCCTCGGCTAAAGGCTTGGGCGGACGAGTATTTTTACATTCCGCATCGCAACCGCGCGCGTGGGGTTGGCGGCATCTTTCTGGACGATCACAACACCGGGGATTGGGCAGCGGACTTTGCCTTCATCCAAGACATTGGCAAAGCCTTCCTGCCGGCCTTTGTGCCTCTGGTTGAGAAACGTCGGGTGGATGATTTTGGCGAGGCTGAGAAAAATGCCCAGCTGGTGCATCGGGGGCTCTATGCCGAGTACAACCTCGTTTATGATCGCGGCACTAAGTTTGGGCTGGAAACGGGCCATGACGCCAACGCCGTGCTGATGAGCCTGCCACCGATGGCAAAATGGGTGTAACGGCAGCAGGTTAGCCCTGCTGCGCTTTGCGGATTTTGCTGCAAAGTAGCGCGTGGACCGCTTCGACTTCGACGAGATCGCCGCGTAGAGCGGTAAGCTCTGCGCCACCGGATTTCAGGCGGATGCTCAGGGCGGCTTTGCCGGCCGCCATGTCGGTGCGCCGCACATAGATGCTGGTGATGTCGCGGAGCGGAAGCTTGCGCGCGCCTTTTTGTTGGTCCCGGCGGTTCAGGGCGCAGAGCACGATGGTGCGGGATTTACCGTCAAAGCGGATTTCGGCGCGGTGGCCTTTCATAGCGAAGCGATATGCTGCCATGCCGATCAGCGCAAAGGCAATGGACAGCAGGGACTTGGACATCATCGGATCGCCAACAAAATTGGCATCGGGGAAGGTCCATTGCACCAGCGCGCTGAGCACAAACATCACGCCAATGAAACGCAATACTGTTTCTTTTATGGAAGAGTGACGGAACTCGCCGTCGGTTTCCCGGACGCAGTAGCCGGCCTTTGATGGCCGAGGCTGCAAAGTATCCCAGTGATAATCGTCGATAGTGCCCAGTTGTCCCAACGCGTGCATGGCATGGTCCTCTGATCCCTGTTGATGGGATCAGAGTGTCTTAAAAACATGGCCGAAACATGCCGGGAATGGCACGGTTAAGGGGAAATTAACCGTAAATCGTGGTTAGCTGCGCCAGTCAAAGAAGCCCGAGCCGCCGCGCTCCAGAAGGTATTTGGCCATGCCTTCTCCAAGCGCCGCGCCGTCTTCAATTGGAGCAGTTTGATCATCGCGTAGGCTTTCAGAGCCGTCCGGACGCAGCACTTCACCACGCAGGCGAATGGTGTTGCCGTCAAGGTCCGCGAGGCCCGCGATGGGGGTCTCACAAGAGCCGTCCAGAGCCGCCAGGAAGGCACGTTCGGCATTCAGGCGTTGGCCGGTTGGCCCGTCGTGAATGGCCTCCAGCAGAGCGGCGGTGGTCATGTCATCCGCGCGACGCTCGATGCCAATGGCCCCTTGTGCGATCGCGGGCAGCATGTCTTCCGGCTCGATGGCGGAAGAGGCCACATGAGACATGTCCAAGCGGTTTAGGCCAGCCATAGCAAGGAAGGTGCAATCAGCCACCTTGTCTTCCAGCTTTTTCAGGCGGGTTTGCACGTTGCCACGGAATTCTACCACGTTGAGATCACTGCGGTAATTCAGAAGTTGCGCACGGCGGCGCAGGCTGGAGGTGCCTACGGTGGCGCCTTCCGGCAGGTCTGCCAAAGACGCGTGGCTTGGGGAAACAAAAGCGTCACGGGTGTCTTCGCGCGGCAGGTAGGTGTCGAGCAGCAGGCCGTCAGGTTGCAGGACCGGCATGTCTTTCATCGAGTGCACAGCAATGTCGATACCGCCCACCAGCATGGCTTCCTCAATTTCCTTTGTGAACAGGCCTTTGCCGCCAACTTCCTTGAGAGGTTTGTCTTTGGCAATCAACTGAGCATTGTCACCGGATGTGGTGATCACCACGATCTCGAAGGCTTCTTCTGGCAGATCAAACGCTGTCATCAGGCGGCGGCGGGTTTCATAGGCCTGCGCAAGCGCGAGCGGAGAGCCACGGGTGCCGATTTTCAGCGGAGAAGCGGGGGTTGGCAAAGTCACTGTCATGGCGCTTGGATAGCCGCGACAGGGTGTCCTGACAAGCGTTGTGGACTTGACATCTTGCCGCTGTTGCCAGACCACGTGTGCGCAACACTGGAAGGATGTAAGCATGGCCGAAAAGACGATCTTGCGGGCGCTGGCGGGCGAGACATTGGACACCCCTCCTATTTGGATGATGCGCCAAGCGGGTCGCTACTTGCCAGAGTATCGCGCCACTCGGGCGCAGGCTGGTGACTTTCTAAGTCTTTGTTATAACAGTAAATTCGCCGCAGAAGTGACGCTGCAGCCGATCCGGCGCTATGGCTTTGACGCGTCGATCCTGTTTGCCGATATCCTGTTGCTGCCGCAAGCTTTGGGCGCGGATTTGTGGTTTGTGACTGGTGAAGGACCACGGCTCTCCACCATTGAAACACAAGCGGATTTTGACAAGCTTAATGCGCCGAGCGCGATCCATGAGACGTTGAACCCGGTCTATGAAACTGTGCGGATTCTGCGCCGGGAGTTGCCCAAAGAGACCACGTTGATTGGATTTGCTGGCGCGCCCTGGACCGTGGCGACCTACATGGTGGCGGGGCGTGGTACGCCTGATCAAGGACCAGCGCATAAGCTCAAGGATGAAAACCCGGACGTTTTTGATCAGATCATTGATATTCTGACGGAAGGCACCGTGGACTACCTGTCCAAGCAAATCGAGGCTGGTGCTGAGGTTGTGAAGCTGTTTGACAGCTGGGCCGGCTCGCTCAAAGGTGCAGATTTTGACCGCTATTCTCTTGAACCTGCAAGGAAAATCATTGCAGAGCTGAAGGCGCGCCATCCGGACGTGCCGGTGATTGCCTTCCCGCGTGGGGCAGGTGAGCGCTATGTTGGGTTCGCGGAAGCCACCGGTGCGGATTGTGTCGCGCTGGACGACGGGGTGACACCGGAATGGGCTGCCAAAAACGTACAGGTGGATGGCTGTGTTCAGGGGAATCTGAAGTCCAGCCATATGGTGACCGGCGGGCAGGATCTGGTGGATGAGACCCGCAAGATTGTAGAGGCCTTTGGCAAGGGGCCGCATATCTTTAACCTGGGTCATGGAATCACCCCGGACGCCGATCCGGAAAATGTGCAGCTGATGATCGACACGGTGCGCGGCAATTAACCACTGATTTTGACGTCGGTATTCTGTCGGTATTGCGACTGTTTTGCGGAGGTGCGCCTTAGGCGCGCCTCTGTTGCGTTAAGGGATCGGGCGTTGCGTGTGTGCAAGGGCGCGTTTTGGAAAAGGGGGCGCCGCCCCCAATCGCCCCATTGGGGCGACTCCCCCGGGATATTTTGGGCAAGAAGAAGTCTGCGGGTGTTTGAGTGTGGCGGGGACAGTGGGCGTTGGACGGGGTTTAGCTGTCCAATGGAATGCCGAGGTCCTTGAGAATTTCTGCGGTGTGCTCGCCGCGTTTGGGGGCGGGTTTGATGTCTTCGACGAAAGCATCAAAGCGCGGTGCCGGGCTCGCCTGAAGATTGCCGTGGGTGTGGTGCCAGACGTCACGGGCGGCCATGTGCGCCGATCGGGCGCTTTCTTCCGGGGAGAGCACCACCGCGACGCAGGCGTCGGAGCCTGTAAACAGGTCATCCCAATGTAGGCGCGGTGCGCGCACAAAGATGTCGGTCAGGCGGGCGGTGAGTTTGGGCCAGAGGGTCCGGTCGTGTTGCTTGGCAAATTCCGGGTCGTCAGCCAGTCCAAGTTTGTCAAGGAAGGCGGCGTAGAATTGTGGCTCCAGCGCTTGCACGGAGACATAGCCACCATCGGCGCAGACATAGCTGCGCGACCAATGTGGACCGTCGAGCAGGCTGTGGCCACGTTCCATGGAGAGGCCGCCGGCTTGGCGCAGGGCCATCAAGAGCGTCATCATGTGGGCGGAGCCGTCGACAATGGCAGCGTCGACAACCGTGCCTTGGCCAATTTCCTGCGCATTCAAGATGCCGGTCAGGATGCCGATCACCAGATACAGCGCGCCGCCGCCGATGTCGCCCACAAGGGTCGCAGGAGTGATCGGGGGCGAGCCGGGCTCAGAAGCGTACCATAGCGCGCCGGATTGGGCGATATAGTTGAGGTCGTGACCAGCGGTTTCTGCGCGAGGCCCGGTTTGGCCCCAGCCGGTCATGCGGCCATAAACCAACCGTGGATTGGTGGCATGGCAGTCCGCTGGACCCAGGCCGAGCCGCTCCATCACGCCGGGGCGGAAACCTTCGATCAACGCATCTGCAGAGTCGATAAGCTTTTTGGCAACAACAAGGTCGTCCGGATCTTTGAGATCCAACGTGATGGACCGTTTACCGCGGTCAAGCACGGATTGGTCTGCGGTGATAGATCCGCCGCCTTTGCGGTGAATGGTGATCACGTCTGCGCCAAGATCGGCCAGATGCATGGCGGCAAAGGGGCCGGGGCCGAGGCCTTCGATTTCGATGATGCGGATGCCGTTGAGCATGATGAAGCCTTCCTCGTCGCCACGGTTTGTCGTTTAGGGCCGCGCCTGACCCTGGGTGGGGCAGAAAGTGCCCTCCCGTGGGGAGGGGCGGGCGCGGCCCGGGCTTGTGCCCGAGCTCCAAAATTAGAGACCGTTCAGACCTCCGCCTACGGTGAGCACTTGGGCAGAGACATAATTGCTTTCGGGGCAGCACATTAAGTAGACGCCATCGGCTGCTTCTTCCGGCGTGCCGGGGCGGCCAAGAGGCACCATAGCGGCAAAGCCACCTGCAACTTTGGTTGGGATACCGATGCCCACGGTGTTGCCGTCCACGGTGATGGATTTCTTGTCGTCGGTGGCTTGGGTCAGGCGGGTTTCGATATAGCCGAAGGCCACGCAGTTCACGTTGACCTTGTAGCGGCCCCATTCTTTGGCCAGGGATTTGGTTAGGCCCAGTACGGCGGATTTGGCGGAGGAGTAGTTGGCTTGGCCCACGTTGCCGCCTGTGCCCGCGATGGACGAGATATTGACCACCTTGCGGAAGACTTCGCGGCCTTCTTCGGCTTCTTGTTTGGCGTGGCCTTTGATGAAGCCGGAGGCGGCGCGCAGGATTTGGAACGGTGCTTTCACGTGAACGTCCATCATGGCGTCAAACTGGTCGTCGGTCATGTGGCCAATCAGGCTGTCCCATGTGTACCCGGCGTTGTTGACGACGATGTCGATGGCGTTCCATTTTTGCACACCCGCGCCGATGAAGCGCTCGGCAAAGCCGTTTTCTGTGACCGAGCCGACAACAGCGATGGCGTTGCCGCCTGCGGCGGTGATCTCCTCGACCACGGCCTGGGCGGGGCCTTCCTCGAGGTCGTTGAGCACGATGTTGGCACCTTCAGAGGCAAGTTTCAGGGCGACAGCGCGGCCAATGCCGTTGCCTGCGCCGGTGATATAGGCGGTTTTTCCGGTGAGTTTGGTCATGCGGTATCCTTTAGCGTGTTTCCTCCGGATCGCTTGCGATCCGGTTCGCGCCCAGCCCCGCCCCCCAGGGCGGGCGCGAAACTGCGACAATTGATATCAATGCGTCGCGGCGGTTTGTGTGCGCAGTTGGTTTTGCAACAGAGCCGCCCTCGGGGCTGGGCGCGAACCCCGCGGTGCGTGACTTGGCATCAGTCGATGTCCAGCGAGCGGGCGATCACTTCTTTCATGATTTCATTGGTGCCGCCGTAGATCTTTTGCACGCGGGCGTCGGTGTAGAGTTCCGAAATCGGGTATTCGGACATGTAGCCGTAGCCGCCGTGCAGTTGCAGGCATTCGTCCACGATTTCGCATTGAGTCTGGGTGCCCCACCATTTTGCCATCGCGGCTTTTTCTGCGGTGAGGTCGCCCGCGTCGAGCTCGGCGAGACACTGGTCGCAGAAGGCGGCGAGCAGTTCGATTTTGGTGGCGCACTCGGCGAGTTTGAAACGGGTGTTCTGGAAGTCCATCACCCGTTTGCCAAATGCTTTGCGCTCCTTCACATAGGCCAGCGTATGCTCAAGCGCGCATTGGGAGGCGCCAAGGGCCATGTAGCCAAGTATGAGACGCTCCCATGGCAGCTGTTTCATCAGTTGGATGAAGCCCTGACCCTCTTCAGTGCCGATAAGGTTGGTCAGAGGGACGCGCACGTCGGTGAAGCTGAGTTCTGCGGTGTCGTTGCGCTTCATGCCCATCTTTTTGAGGCAACGGCCTACGGCGAAGCCCTCGAGGTCTTCGGTTTCCACCACGATCAAGCTCACACCGCGGCCTTTGGCGGAGGGGTCGGTCTTGGCGACCAGCACGATCAGGTCGGCGGAGCCGCCGTTGGTGATGAAGGTTTTGGAGCCGTTGATCAGATACTCGTTGCCGTCGCGGATGGCGGTGGTTTTGACCGCTTGCAGGTCCGAGCCAGTGCCCGGTTCGGTCATCGCAATGGCGGCGACTTTGTCCCCTGAGGCGAGGTCTGGCAGCCAGCGCGTTTTCTGTTCCTCGGTGCCAAAGGCGGTGATGTAATGCGCGGCGATGTTGTGCACAGAGACACCCCAGCCACTGTCACCGGCTTTGGTTTGTTCCAGGAAGGTTACAGCGTCGAAGTGGCGCGACAGGCCGAGGCCGCCGTGTTCTTCGGGGAAAGTGGCGCCGAGGATGCCAAGCTCTCCGGCCTTTTTCCAAAGGGATTTGGGGATGACGCCAGCCTCGGTCCAGGCGTCTTTTTTGGGGGTGACTTCTTCGTCAAAGAAACGTTTGACGGTGTCGGCGAAGGCGGTGTGGTCTTCGCTCATCCACATGTGGTTGGGCATTTGGTGTCTCCTTGTCCCCAGAAAGGGCCGCGCCCGCCCATGGGGCGGGTCGGGCGCGGCCCGAAGCGAGATGCGCTTCAGGCAAGTTCAATTAAGGCGTGCCGCAGATTTTGGCTTCGCCGCGCAGGGGTTGGGTGCCGTCATCAATATGAGCGGCGAGTTTTACGGTGAGCAACACGCGGCCATGCTCTTCTTGGCGGTCCAAAACTGTGCCAGTACAGGTGATGGTGGCCCCAACGGGGGTGATCGCTGTGAAGCGGGTCGACAGCGCGCGCAGGCGGTCTTGGCCGGCCCAGTCGGTGGCGAGGCGGCCGAGTTGCGCCATGGACAACATGCCATGGGCAAAGACGTCGTCCATACCGGCGTTTTTGGCGAAGTCCAGATCGATGTGGATCGGGTTGTGATCGCCAGAGGCGCCGGCGTAGAGCGCCAGGGTGGTGCGGGAGATCGGGCCGAAGGTCAGCTCCGGAAGTGTGTCGCCGACTTGGGCCGTGGTTGGTGTGACGCTCATAATCTCTCTCCCTCAGCCCAGACGGTGGATGATGCCACGGGTGGCCTCAACCAAGAGGCCGCGCGTGGGGTGGCTGATGCGGGTGGTGATGTGGGCGATTTCCAGTTTGCCGCCCTTGGCGTCGGTGAAATCCGTCACCTCGTTTTTGACGGTCACCACATCTCCGGCAAACATCGGGCCGTGGTAGGTGTAGGCCTCGGTGCCGTGCAGAAGGACACGCAGGTCGCCGTTGATCAGCTCCAGAATGTCGGGCAGGCCTTTTCGGCGGGCGATCTGGTCGGCAAAGGTGCCGACCACCACTGCGTAGGTGGCAGGGGCGAGGATGTCGGGGTGGCCTGCGGCCTGCGCGGCCTCGGGATCGAAGTAGATCGGTTCGGTCTCGCCGATGGTTTCGGAGAAGAACGCCAATGCGCCGCGCTCTAGGGTGACCTCGATGGGCGGGGTCACATGGCCTTTGGTGGATCGGTTGAAGATGCCCATGGGGTTATGCCGCCTGATAGAGGGTCACGACACAGGCACCGCCGAGGCCGAGGTTGTGTTGCAGCGCGGTGCGGGCGCCTTCGACCTGACGGGCGTCGGCGCTGCCGCGCAACTGGTGTGTCAACTCGTAGCATTGGGCGAGGCCGGTGGCACCCAGTGGGTGGCCTTTGGAGAGAAGGCCGCCGGAGGGGTTGGTGACAAATTTGCCGCCATAAGTGTTGTCGCCGTCGGCGATGAATTTCTGCGCTGTTCCTTCTGGTGTTAGGCCGAGCCCTTCGTAGGTGATGAGCTCGTTGTGGGCGAAACAGTCGTGTAACTCGACCACATCGACGTCTTCTATGGAAATTCCCGAGGCCTCCTGCACCTGTTTGGCGGCCGCCGCCGTCATGTCGTAGCCGACAACTTGCATCATGTCTTGCGCCTCAAAGGTGGAGACATAATCGGTGGTCATGGCCTGCGCCTTGATCCTCACTGTTGCGTCGAGGCCGTGTTTGGCCGCGAAGCTTTCCGAACATAGAATCGCGGCAGCGCCGCCACAGGTGGGGGGGCAGGCCATCAGACGGGTCATCACACCGTCCCACATGACCGGGGCGGCCATAACCTCGGCCTCAGAGACTTCCTTGGCAAAGAGGGCCAGCGGGTTGCGGGTGGCGTGGCGGGAGGCTTTGGCGCGGATTTTGGCGAAATCGGCCAGTTCGGTACCAAACTTCTCCATATGCGATTTGCCAGCACCGCCAAAATACCGCAGCGCGAGCGGGACTTCTGCGTGACCGACAAGGGTGTCACAGGCGGTGTCGAAGTCGTCAAATGGCGTGGGGCGGTCTGTCCTGTGGGAGGTCAGTGCGCCGGGCTGCATTTGTTCAAAGCCCACGGCAAGCACACAGTCCGCCATGCCGCTCTCGATGGCTTGGCGCGCCATGTAGAGCGCGGTGGAGCCGGTGGAGCAGTTGTTGTTCACATTGATGATCGGGATGCCGGACATGCCGACGTGATAGAGGGCTTTCTGGCCGCAGGTGCTGTCACCATAAACGTATCCGGCGTAGGCCTGCTGCACGTCCTCATAGCTGAGGCCCGCGTCTTTGAGCGCGGCGCGCACGGCTGCGGCGCCCATTTGATCGTAGCTCTCTGATGCGCCCGGTTTGGCAAATTTGATCATGCCGACGCCGGCAACAATGGCCTCGTGACTCATGTGAATTCCTCCTCGCTTGCGCGGAAGTATCGGATTGACGGGGGTATCTGGCAAATTCAATATTCTCTCAAGCTATTCATTGGAGGAATGGATGAACCTGACCAAGCTGCGCTATGTGGTGGCGGTGGACCGGCAAGGGGCGATCTCGGCGGCGGCGCGGGCGCTGAATGTGACACAATCGGCGGTGACCAAGGCGGTGGCCGATGTGGAGCAGGACGTGGGCGCGGCGCTGTTTGAACGCCACGCGCGGGGCGTGACGGCCACAGCAGAGGGGCGGGCGTTTATTGATCGCGCTGCGCGGATATTGGCGGATGTGGATCAGCTGGTCGCGGATGTGGATGAGGGGCGGCAGACGCGGGAACAGGTGCTGCGGATTGGCGTGTCCCCCAGTTCGATGGAAGGGCTGATGAGCCGAGCGATCTGGGCCTTGGTTGGGGCGCATCCGGAGGTGCGTATTCATTTGCGGGGCGCGCCGTTTGAGACGGCAGTGCAGCTGTTTCGGCAGGGCGATCTGGATGCATTGATTGGCCCGTCGCGGCCCTTGATGGCGGAGGCCGGGGTGCGATGTGACCCGTTACCGCCGCTCAATGCGTTGTTTTTTGTCCGGCGGGGGCATCCGTTGGTGGGGCGTCCGGTGAGCAGCGAGGATTTGGCTGGTTTGCCGTTGATTGTGCCGGAGCCAAGCGGGCCTTATGCGGAGCCGATCCAGCATTTGGTGCAGGCCGGAGAGGTCGATCCGATGCGGCGGCTGCACATTATGCCCAGTTTCACCATGGCCGCCGGGGTGATTGAACGCAGTGAGGCGGTGGGGGTTGTTGTGGACAGCTATGCCCAGAGTCGCCATTTCCGCAGCCGGTTTGAGATTTTGGACTTTCCGCAGCAGACCTCTTTGTCGATGGCGGTGGCCTATCGCAGCGGCGGGCAACGGGGGCGGGCGTTGGGCTGGTTCTTGAAGGCGGTGCAGGAGTTTCCGCCCACGCTGGGGGCGGAGATGCCCTAGGGTTATTCGGCTGCGTCGGGCGCGTTCAGATCGGTGCGCGTGGCACGCCAGAGGGTTGGGATTTGGGTGACCAGCTCTTCAAACAGGCGTTTGTTGCCTTGTTTGGCGGCGGTGTCGGCCTGCGCCAGAATGTCGTGAAGCGCGTGGGCGCTAAAGATTGCGGCCGCGCCGGAGAGGTCATGGCAGCGTTTGGCGACATCCTGAGCATCGCGGTAGGGCACGGTGACGGCGGCCAGGAGGGCGTCGCCTTCCTCCAAAAACCGAGCTTGCAGTCGCTTGTAAGTGTCTTCCGGCAGGCCTGCGCGCGTGGGTGTCACGGGCGGGGAAGCCTGCGCCGAGGCGAAGTTGTCTTGCAACATTTGCTGTAGCGAAGCGCGGTCGATCGGTTTGGCCAGAAAGGCGCTCATGCCAGCGGCGAGGAAACGGTCGCGGTCTTCCGGCAGGATGTTGGCGGAGACGGCCACTATTGGTGTGTCTTTGTTGGGGCCATCGCCAGCGCGAATTTGCTTTGTGGCCGCGAGGCCGTCCATGACCGGCATGGCAATTTCCATCAGGATCATGTCAAACTGTTTGACCTGGGCCAGTTGCACACCATCGGCGCCGTTGGAGGCCAGGGTGACCCAGTGGCCTTCGCGTTGCAGCAGTTCCTGTGCCAGCTCGCGGTTGATTTCATTGTCCTCGACCACAAGCATGTGCAGGTGCGCGAGTTCCGGTTCCGGTTCGCTGTCCTTTGGGGCGGGTGGCTGGCGGCCTTCCTCCATGGGCAGGCGTACCCAGAAGGTGCTGCCGACGTCAGGCGTGCTTTCGACGCCGATCTCACCGCCCAGAGCGGTGACGATGCGCCGCGCGATCCCAAGACCCAGACCTGTGCCGCCGGGCACGCGGCCCAGCGTCGGGTCGTTGGTGACAAAGTCGTCAAACACTTTGGGCAGGCGATCTTCTGAGATGCCGATGCCGGTGTCGCTGACCCTGAGTTCAACGACAGGATGGCCGTTGATGGCTTCGGGCAGGGCCTCGGCCTCGATGGTGATGGTGCCATTGTCGGTGAACTTGATGGCGTTGCCGACGAGGTTGAGTAGCACTTGCTCCAGGGCTGCGCGATCGGTGCGGACCCAGGCGCGGGCCGGGCCTTCCCATCGCCAGCTGAGCGTGGTGCCGTGGCGGTTGGCGGCGGAGAGTTGGCTGTCGACCAGTTCTTGCAGCAGCTTGGAGAGGTCGGTGCAGGCGATGGCGACGTCGAGCTTGCCGGCCTCAAAGCGGGTGATGTCCAGCACGGTGTCGACATGGCGCATGAGCACGCGACCGGAGATTTCCATATTGCGCACATAGCGAGTCTGGATTGGGCTAAGCGCGGTGTCGTTGAGCAGGCTGAGGTTGCCGAGGATGCCGTTAAGAGGCGTGCGGATTTCGTGGCTCATCACGGCGAGGAATTCGGCCTTGGCACGCTCACCGGCCAGCGCGCGGTCGCGGGTTTCCAGCAGTTCTTTTTCTGCGGACACACGGTCTGAGATGTCGTGCAGGAAACCGATGAGGATTTTCTCGTCGTTGTCCTCAGCCATTTCGATGGCGATCTCGATCGGGAAGATGGTGCCTTCGGCGCGCTTGGCATCCATACGCACGCGGCCTTTGCCTGCGGCGTGGCGGTCCTGGCCGGTGAGAATGCGTTCCATGGCGCGATAGTGGGAATCGCGCAGGTCGGGTGGCGCAATCAGATCCTGGATGTTTTTGCCGCGGATGTCTTCGTAGCGGTAGCCAAAGATGGCCTCGGAGGCTTTGTTGAACTCGAGCACAGCGCCTGTGCTGTCGACCACCAGAACACCGTCCATGGAGGTGGTTAGAATGGTGCTCATTCGGCGGTTGGCTTGAGACACGGCGCGCTCTTTTTGGCGGGCAACGCGGTTGGCATAGAGCAGGTTGATCAGCAGGCCCACCACGGCGGCAATCAGCAGGAGGGCGATGGTGGCCAACCGATAGAGCGTGTTGGTGATGCGCTGGCGGGCGGCGTCGTTTTCTCTGGCGTAAAGCGAAATACCAGAGAGTGAGAGCGCGCGGGCATCGGATCTGAGGTGGGCGGATTGCACCGACAACAGAGGTAAAGCTTCCAGCAGTTCCTCGTCGGGGAGGTCGATCAGGTCCACAGCCTCGGACATGAAAGTGTTCACGCGTTTGAGGGCGGCGTCAAATTCCGGCACCACCGTGAGGCGTAGATATGCGGGGGCAGTGGCCATGGTGCCGACGCGGCTGTAGAGAATGTCAAACCGCAGGCGCAAGCGATCCAGGTCCGGTTCCGGTGCCAGGCGGGCGGCTTCCAACGCGCCAGCAAAATCCCGGGTCTCCAGCTCGATCTGCGCGAGGGACCATTCCAGATCGTTGGACGCCAGCAGCTTGATGTTGCGCAGGTTGGTGAAAACTTGCGACGCGGTGACAAAGGCGAACACCAACAATACCGCGATGAGGGTTGTGAGTATGAGGCCCAGCACACTCAGGGGTCTGATTTGGCGCAGAGGGGCGTTGGTGCCCACGGCGAAGGCGGATGTGGGCAGGCGGCTCACGGAATCAAACCAAACACCTGACGTAACCGCACAAAGGCGGGGTGATCAGAGGGATAAAATGTGTCTGGTAGAGGTTGCGCAATTTTCATGCGCAAAACCTTATTCGACGACTTCGATCCTGTCGAGTTGCCAAACCGCGCGGGAATGGACTTGGGAGGTGCGGTATTTGGGATCGGAATCAAATGGGTAGATCACCCAAAGCGGGCCTTTGTCGCGACGGTGCATGGGCGCGCCGTTCATTTCATAGGCCAGGATTGGCGCCTCGGCTTCTAGCGAGTCGACCGGAATTTCAATGGTGTAGTCGTTGATGGCGGAAGCCCGCAGCGTGCTGCCGGAACTCCCCAGAGTTTCCAGCAGCGACGCTAGCGGTACACCCGTGAACATAAGAACCCCATCGGTCCATATGGTCGTGGTTGAAATGGAGGCTGCAGGTAATGCGCGCAGCATCTCCAAATCGTACTGAGCCGTGTCGTCGACGTTTGTGGCGTCGATCGTGCCCGACACGGTCAGGATGACATCGCCGGACGGAACGTCCATTGCGTCAGATGCCCAAACTGGGCCTGTGAGTGGTAGCAAAAGCCAAGCGGCAAGCGCGAAAACTGTGTGTTTGGTTTTACGCATGTCCTGCCGCCTCGTTATGCTTAACTTCTTTATAAGGCCGAACACGTTTGACGCGCATCTGGTCAAGGGGATAAACGCCCTATACAAAAGGGTAGGTTTGCCGTTAGGTAAGGCAGAGTTTTTGTTTAAAATTTTCTGTATCTTCCCTAAGTGGCGGGATGACAGAAGGCCCATTGGCTGCATCATTGGGTATAAGGCACTATTGGTTTTGTTTTGTTTTGTTTGGCCCTGGTTGGGTGCGATTGTCGCGCTAATTTCCGGCCCCTGGAGGACCGTTTTGAAAATTCTAATCGCTGACGACCACGATTTGTTGTTGGACACTGTTACTGCCTTTGTTGACGCCACCGGTACCATGGGCTCCGTGGGTGTTTCGGATTTGGATCAGGCGATGCAGGCACTGGACAGCAAAGGACCGTTTGATCTGGTGCTGTTGGATTACAATATGCCGGGCATGCAGGGGGTTGAGGGTGTGAAGCGGGTGCTGGCGCATACGTCCTCTCCACGCGTTGCGTTGATTTCCGGAGAGGCCAGCCGCGAGATTGTGCAAAAAGCCATGGCGGCCGGGGCTTCTGGCTTTGTGCCCAAAACCTTGCCGGCGTCCTCTTTAGTGAATGCGATCAAGTTCATGGCGGCTGGGGAGCAGTTCATCCCAGCGGAGTTGATGCAGGCCGCAGAGGCAGCGGAGCCGCATCCGATTGCAAAGAAGCTAACGCGCCGTGAGATGCAGGTGTTGGAAGGTCTGTCCGTGGGCAAGTCCAACAAGGAAATTGCCCGTGATCTTGATCTGTCTGAGCCGACCATCAAGCTGCACGTGAAAAACCTCTATCGCAAGATTGACGCGGGCAACCGCACGCAAGCGGCGCTGATCGCTAAAGAAGCAGGGCTGTTCTGACCGTATAATATGTCTGTTGTGCGGAAGGCTTGGGCCATGTGCTGCCAGGCCTGATTAGGGCTTTCTCATCCCTTAATGAATTAAGGACAATTTTTACGGCATTTACCATTATGTCAGTCTTTCGCTGACGCGGGTGACCTGTGCGCGCTATCAGATCCTAGCCGGGGGGCGTTATTGGGGACTGACTATGCTGCGTCGTATTGCTGCTTTGTTTTTTGTTGGGGTGCTTTCCGTTCAGGCTGTGGCAGCGGAAGACAGTGAGGTGTCCTTTACGCCTTTTGGCGAGCGGGAGTACCTGGGCTTTGGCAGTCTGTTTGTGAATGACTTCCTTGGCGACGGGTATGATCGTTGGCGGACTGGTTCTTATGGTACAAGCCGGTTCTGGGGCTACGGTTGGAATGGCGAGCTGCCGCAGTCGGCCGGGGATTTGCTGGAGTTGCGGGTTGGCGGCGAGATCATGGCCCCAGCGTGCCTGAGTTCCCATATCCCACTGGATCGCCCCTGGGCCGGTGTGCTGACCGCGGGTCTGCACACGCAGTTTCAGCGGCATGGCACTGAGTTTGCTTTTGGTGGCGACGTTTTGATGATTGGCCCGCAGACCGGGCTGAACAGCCTGCAAAAGGCAATTCACGATGTGATTGGGATTGAAGGCCCGTCTGATGAGGTTCTGGCGCATCAGATCCCAAACCAGTGGCGGCTGCGCTTTGTCGGCGAAACTGGGCGCACGTTTGATCTTGGCGGCCAAACCAGCATGCGTCCTTTTGTCGAAGCCCGCGCAGGGGACGAAGATCTGGTACGTGCCGGTGTGGATTTCACCATTGGTCGGTTTGGTCGCGGGGAACTGGTGTCGCGAGATTGGGTAACGGGACACCGCTATCGCTCCGGTGCGCGTCAGGAAAAGGGGCTGAGTTTTGTGGTGGGCGCAGACATCGCAAAAGTGTTCAGCAGCATCTATTTGCCGGAAGACCGCGGCTATCGCCTGACCGATACACGCCGTCGTGTGCGGGCCGGATTGCATTGGCAGGGCAAGAACCATCACCTGTTTTATGGCCTCACGTATTTGAGCGAAGAGTTCGACATGCAGTACCAGGGACAACTTGTTGGCGCGGTGCGATTGGATATTCGCTTTTGAGGCGAGGTGAGGTGTTTTTTGCAACACACTGAGGCGCCTCGCTTTTTTTGAAACTTCCGGCTAGGCAGCTCGAGTCCGCTTTGTTAACCTGTCCGTAATAAAAAAACTACTAGGCAGGTAATCAGGCAATGAAAACGGGCTTTCGTGGCACGTTTGTCATCTCCTGGTCACAGACAGAAATAGATGGTCAGAAGGCCGCACCTTTGCAGGCGCTGGAAACAGGCGTGGTGTGGTCCTGGTCAAGGGACGCCGTCCGTGTGGACGGCCCCAATGGGTTATTGCGTCTGGACTGTGGGGAAGAAGGGGCAAACATCCGCAAGCGTGCGGCGCACATGGTGCGCAAGCTGGTTGGGGCGGCGGTGAATCATCAAACAAACATCCAGAGCCTGGATGCGGTCGATATTGAACTGCCCTTGATGGAGGGCGGTTTTGTGGTGACCGATGGGGCGGAGAGCTACACCGCAACGGTGATTGAAGTGGATGGCAGTGCGCCGCTGCTGATGTTTCTGGACGAACTTCCGCCAAAGAATAAAGACCTATGGGTGGTGCATTCTGCGATGAGCACTTTGCAGCGGCCCAAATCAGTACAAGAGGGTAACGGAGTGATTTGTTTTACACCGGGCACGCGGATTGCGACTCCGCAGGGGCCACGGTTGATTGAAGAGTTGCGCGAAGGCGATCAGGTGCAAACGCGGGACAATGGCGCGCAGCAGATCCAGTGGATTGGATCGCGGCGTATGACCGGGGCGCGTCTGTTTGCGATGCCAAAGCTGCGGCCAATCCGTATTCGCCCCGGCGCGCTGGGCATCGAGCGGCCAGATCAGGAGTTGCTGGTCAGCCCGGAGCATCGGATGCTGGTGCGTGGTCACACCGCGCGGGCATTGTTTAACGAGAACGAGGTTCTGGTGGCCGCGCGCGATCTGGTGAACGGTGGCAGCATCAGCGTGGATACGGCGCTCAAGGAGGTGACCTATGTGCATCTGCTGCTGCCGTGCCATGAGGTGATCTGGGCCAATGGGGTGGAGACGGAGAGCTTCCATCCGGCCAATGCGGCTCTGGATGCGTTGAAGGAAGAAGACCGGGCGCGGTTGTTTGCGCGTCAGCCCGAGTTGGCGCAGAACCCGCACAGCTATGGGCCGCATGCGCGGCGCAATCTGACCGCCAGCGAAGCGGCGATTCTGTTGCACGACGCGGCGTAAGTGACATAGCGACAATGACAAAAGGAAACCCCGCCGAAATGGCGGGGTTTTTGTTTAGCTGGAGAGGTCTTCTGCCAACATGAAGGCGTTGTCGTCCGGGTCATAGAAGGTCGCCAGCTTGACCATTTCCGGAATGACTTGCGTGGGGCCGTCAAACTTCACGTTCGCCGCCTCAAGCGCGCTGCGGACGGTGTCGATGTCGTCAACGCCAAACACCGGGACGCAGTTGCCGGGTTTGGGCTCGGATTGCTCGCCCAAGCCAAGGATCACGCCCTCGGTTTTGGTGTCCAGTTCGCTCCAGCCGGCTTCGTCAATGTGGTAGCGCAGCTCAAAGCCGAGTTTCTCTTTGAACCAGGCGGCGCTGGCGTGGCGGTCACTCACAGAAATTGAGAGCGTGATGATGTTGGTCAATGCGGCAAGAGCCATGATGCGGTCCTTAGTGGTTGATGATTTCACAAAATGTAGTTACTATACTTTGTGGACATTAAGTTGCTTGTCAAGATCACCTCTCGGGCCTGGGCGCTCGACATTCTGGCGCAGATGCATCGTGGCGTGCCGGGGCGGCAGGCGACGTTGATTGCCGCCACAGGGGCAGGGCGCACGGCCTTTGGGGCCAGTCTGGCGCATTTGATGGAGCTGGGGGTGGTGATGCGAAATCCCGGACACGGGCATCCGCTGCGGCCGGAATTTGTTTTGACGGATCTGGGCGTTGTTGCGGCCGCTAAGGCAGATGAGATTCTGCGGGCGGCGGAGGAGAGCGATGCCAAGCTGCTGCGCAAAAGCTGGACCGTGCCGGTGCTGGCACTGGCGACGCGGCCGCAGCGGTTTTCCGGCTTCAAGGCGGGGTTGGGCGCGATTACGGATCGGGCGCTGTCCACTTCTTTGCAGAAGCTGGAGGCCCAAGAGTGGGTCGCACGGGAGATTGATTTGTCCGAACGGGTGCCCTTTCCGACCTATCAAGCGGTGAACGCCGGGGCGCGGATCAGTCAGGTGATTGGCGGGGGGGAGACTCCCGGTAGAAAATGATGTCTGTCGACTGAGAGCCAGTGTAGTCACCTGTGGCTGTTGCGTGGGACAAAGCAACTATTCAAGTTGTCCGTCTGCATGTCCGCTTTGGGTTTTGAGTCACTCTCCCTTTGCTACCGTGGTCGCCACGATCTGTTCTCCACCAGCAACCGCATACCTGATTGTGCTAGTCGCCGAGCACAAGAGCACGCACTCTTGTTACAGTATCAAGGTCGAGCAAATCTTGCCGGGTTTCTAAAAGGGTTCCGAGACATTTTTTTAGGTCTGACAACGCGCGGTCACGCACCGCTGGAACGTCAATCTTCTTCAAGTCTTTCTGGCTACCGTGAACGATCTTGCTTCTCGCATCGTATATTCGTTTGGTTGATTTGAACAATTCTTCACGCTCGTCAGCATCTTTCCCGAGAAGCCGCGACACGCCGGATGATACATGGAAGGCGATCTCTGCCCGTGCGCCAAACAAGCTTTCCAGACCGACTACCGCATCAACTAGGCTGTCTTCGACATTGTTTCTATTAATTGATGCGCCAAGGAAACGTTTTGCTGCGGTTTGAATGGGTTTGGTCTCAAGCTCTTCGAATAGGTCCATAAACTCCTGAATCCTCTTGCACTCTGCGTCTGTTGCGAGGTGATGCTTGCCGAGAGATACAGAAGATGCGGACCAGCTCTGACCGATCCCATTGAGCGGGTCAATTGTGATAGTCGCTCTTGGCCGCGCTGCTGTTGCTTTGGTCTCATCAAGTGCAAGTCCAGTTGCCAACGACACAGCATCGAAGCCGTCCTTTCTGAGCTTGGTCATATCCAAGGGCCAGTCGTCGCCGAGTTCGCGTTCGAAGCCGGAAGAGGCAAGAAATACTGAAAAGGTCACGTTTCGAATGAGCATGCAGCCAAGTCTGTTTTTGTTCCCGTCATTCGCGGGCCTCGCGTTGCTTGGTATGCTTTTGATGAATTCGTCAGGAATGGCTTTCAAGATGCCATCACCGACCGAGATTTCGGTCCCTACCGGTACCCCCATCAAGTCATAGGTCTCAACGATGGGCAACTGGATGGCCTCACCTTCGGCGAGTCGTCTCAACGCGTGAAGCATCTCTATCGCATGCACCTGAAGGTCTGCGACACTGCTTTGCCCATTCATGTACATGAGTGCTACCGCCGCCTGAACAATGTTGACGTGAAGACTGCAAAGCTGAGTAGAGAATCCACTTCCGAAAGATGTGTAGATGTACCGGCTGTGCGACAAGTCGTCAGTAGCACCGTCTGGAAATAGCTTCATTATTGAAGGATCGGCACGAATGGCCTCTATGAAGGCTGCGAGCTTCCTTGTCCCAAAGAAATGAGGGAAATCCAAAATCCCTGGAAACCGATCGGCAGAGCTGTTCGGCAAGAGAGTAAACGGAAAACACTCTGTGCAAATGTCCGAAAGTGCGCTCTCAACCGCATCTCTTGGCAGATCATCACTTTCAACATGCGGTAGCCTTAGCTCCGAAAATATGGAACGTTCGTTTGCGGAGAGGTTTGAGGCTAAAACCATGATATCGTGACGTTCTAGAACCTTGTTTATTTGCCGACCCGCAGCAATCTGAGCAAGGTTAGCTTCGCACTCTTGAACCACAGCACTCTGTTCATCGGTTAGAGAAAGCTCACTATTCAGCATCCGGCTCGCTTGATCAACATCGGTTCCAAGAAGATAGGCAACGAGCTTGGGGCCGAGATTTTTTGTGCGTGGGGGAAAGGTCGAAGTCATTTGGGCTCCAATGTCCAGATTGTTTAAACGAATGCGTGCTAATCGTTGCTTCGTTCTAGCCGACAATTGCAAGAGCCACAGCAATTAGAAATTTTGGCTTACACATGCACCGTTCCACTCCCGGCTTGACTCCCGCAGAATCCCCCGTATAAGCGCGGCTTCATTGGTGTTGGTGGCCCTCGCAAGAGGATGCCTGTCATGTCGGCAAAATCCGGCAAGAGGACAACGCCCTTCGAAACCTGAACGAAGGAGATCAGCAGATGACAAAAAGAACTGCTGCCAAGTACAAAATTGACCGCCGGATGGGCGAAAACATCTGGGGTCGTCCAAAATCCCCAGTCAACCGTCGTGACTATGGCCCAGGCCAGCACGGTCAGCGCCGCAAGGGCAAACTGTCTGACTTCGGTACGCAGCTGCGCGCCAAGCAGAAGCTGAAAGGTTACTACGGCGACCTGACCGAGAAACAGTTCCGTCGCATCTACGGCGAAGCTGAGCGTGTAAAAGGCGACACCGGTGAAAACCTGATCGGTCTGCTGGAGCGCCGTCTGGACGCAGTTGTTTACCGCGCCAAGTTTGTTCCAACCGTGTTTGCTGCACGTCAGTTTGTGAACCACGGCCACGTTCTGGTGAACGGCAAGCGCGTGAACATCGCGTCTTACCGCGTCAAAGAAGGCGACGTGATCGAAGTGCGTGAGAAGTCCAAGCAGCTCGCAGTTCTGCTGGAAGCCGTTCAGCTGAACGAGCGCGACGTGCCTGACTACATCGACGCCGACCACAACAAAATGACCGCAACCTTCGTGCGCACCCCAGGCCTGTCCGACGTGCCATACCCGGTTGTTATGGAACCAAACCTGGTCGTGGAATTCTACGCGAAGAACTAATCTTCGCCGACCTAGGTTGCAGAATACGGAAAGGGCCGCGAGAGTTTCGCGGCCCTTTTTGTTTGTGCGGGTTTTGAAAGTTGCTGCGGCGCTGGGGGCTTAGCCTTTGGCCAGCGTGTCGCCGAGCTTTTCCAGCAGCTTGAGGCAATCGGACAGCTGACCCAGCGCGATGAACTCGTCGGCTTTGTGGGCCTGCTCGATGGAACCAGGGCCGCAGACCACCACATCCATGCCCATCGACTGAAACAGGCCTGCCTCGGTGCCAAAAGGTACAAGATCAGCCCCGTTTGCGCCGGTGAGTTCCATCAGCAGTTTGCGGGCTGCGTTGTCGTCTTCTGGGTTGAGGCCTGCGACCTCGCCGACCACCTCGGTGTCGATCTGTGCGTCGGGGTAGACCTTGCGCATGGCGGGTAGCAGCTCGTCTTCGCAATAGGCTTTGAGGGCCTCTTTCACAAAGGCGGCGTCGCTGGCTTGGACGGGGCGCATTTCCCAATCCACCTGCGCCTTGGGGGCGATGACGTTGTGCACGCTGCCGCCGTGGATGGCGCCGACGTTCACGGTGGTCCAAGGCGGCTCAAAGCGGCTGCTAGTGGGCGCCATGGTGGTGAGCTTGGCCTTGAGCTCCAGCAGGCGGGAAACATAGCGTGCGGCGTATTCCACCGCGTTCACGCCCAGATCAGGAGCGGAACCGTGGCCTTCCAGGCCCTGAAAGCGGGTGCTGTACTCATGGCAGCCTTTGTGGCCTTCGATGATACGCATGGAGGTTGGCTCGCCAATGATGGCCAGCCGGGGATTGATGTTGCGCTCTTTGAGGGCCTCAATCAGATGGCCTGCGCCAATGCAGCCGGTTTCCTCGTCATAGGTGAAGGCAAAATGCACTGGCGTGTCGGTGACCCGCTGGGCAAAATGGGGCGCCATGGCGACGGTGGCGGCGATGAAGCCTTTCATGTCGCAGGTGCCGCGTCCGTACAGACGCCCGTCGCGCTCCTCCATGACAAAGGGGTCGCTGGTCCAGTCCTGATCGGTGACCGGCACCACGTCACTGTGATCGGAGAGCACAATGCCGCCGTCGACCTCCGGGCCGAGCGTGGCAAAGAGATTGGCCTTTTTGCCGGTCTCGTCGTGGAAGATCTCCACCTTGGCGCCGCAGTCTTTGAGACGTGCGGCGAGGTAGGAGATCATAGCGAGGTTGCTGTCGACCGAGACCGTCGGGAAGGCGATCAGGTCGGAGAGGATCTGTTTGGTGGTCTCCAGCATGGGTCAGCCTTTGACGATCAGCTTGCGCTCCAGATCACAGAGCGGCTCTGCGGCGCCCTCGTCGCGGATCAGGATGGTTTCGGTGGTCTCCAGCCCCCAGCTGTCCATCCAGAGGGCGGGCATGAAGTGGAAGACCATACCGGGTTGTAGCACGGTTTCGTCCTCGGTGCGTATTGAGGCAGTGCGCTCGCCCCAATCGGGCGGGTAGCTGAGGCCGATGGGGTAGCCCATGCGGCCGGAGCGCTCGATGCCGTGTTTGGCGAGCACATCCATAAAGGCATTGGCGATATCGCAGGTGCGGTTGCCGGCGCGGGCGGCTTCCAGACCGGCGGCGATGCCTTCGAGCTGGGCATCTTCAGCGCGCAGCATGTCATCGGACGGCGTGCCGAGGAAGACGGTGCGGCTGATCGGGGCGTGGTAGCGGCGGTAGCAGCCGGACAGTTCGAAGAACGTCGCTTCGCCTGCGCGCATCGGGGTGCCGTCCCAGGTCAGGTGGGCGGCGGTGGCGTCCAGACCGGAGGGTGTGAGCGGCACGATGGCGGGGTAGTCGCCCCAATCGTCGCCAATGCCCTCGATGCCAGCCTTCATGATGTCTGCCACCACATCGTTTTTGCGCACGCCGGGGGCGGCGCGGTCGATGGCGGTCAGCATGACTTTTTCGGTGATGCGGGCGGCCTTGCGGATGAAGTCCACCTCGACATCGGATTTCACCAGACGCTGCCAGTTCACCAGCGCGGTGGCGTCCACCAGCGTGGCTTCGGGCAGTTCTTCGGTGAGGACGGTATGGGCTTTGGCGGAGTAATAGTAGTTCTCCATCTCCACGCCAATCCGCGCGGCCGTGAAGCCGCGCGTTTTGAGTTGTTCTGCGAGGTCCTGCATCGGATGCACGACCGTGGATTGCACAAAATGATCGCCGTAGCCGAGAATGTTGGCGTGATCCATCCTGCAGGTGCGGCGGCCGCCCATCATGTCCATGTAGCGGCCCCACCAGATGGGTTCGCCTTCCATGGTCACAATCACACCTTGGTGGACGTAAAACGACCAGCCATCATATCCGGTCAACCAGGCCTGGTTGGACGGATCGGTCACAAACAGCGCGTCAAGACCCGCGTCCGCCATGGCGGCGCGGGTTTTGGCGAGGCGGCGTTCATATTCAGCGGTGCTGAAAGGGGCTTTGGATTGAGACATCTTGTGCTCCTTTTCGGGTCTTACGGCAGGACGGAAGCGACGGCGCGCACGGTGGCGGCGACCACCAAATCGGCTTCTTCGCGGGTCAGGCAGAACGGTGGGGCAAAGCCCAGAATGTCGCCCTGTGGCATGGCGCGGGCAATCACATTGTCCTGCTCCAGCAGTTTGGCGGCAATCTGAGGGCCAATCTTATCAGCGGCGTCAAAGAAGGTGCGGCTGTCTTTGTCAGCGACAAACTCCACGGCACACATCATGCCTTCGCCACGCACGTCGCCCACGTTGGCGTGTGCGCCGAGCGCCTCAGACATGGTCTTGTTGAAGTAAGCACCCACGGTGCCAGCATTTTCAACCAGGTTGAGCGCGTCGATCAGCTTGAGGTTGGCCACGCCTGCGGCGGCGCCAATCGGGTGCGCGGAGTAGGTCCAGCCGTGGCCGATCGGGCCGTTTTCGTCGGTGCCTTTTTCCAGCACAGACCACATTTTGTCAGACACAATCGAGCCGGACAGCGGCGCGTAGGCGGAGGTTAGGCCTTTGGCGATGGTGATCAGGTCTGGTTTCAGACCGTAGTGGTCGGAGCCAAACATCGAACCAAGGCGGCCAAATCCGGTGACAACTTCATCCGCGACCAGCAGGATGTCGTGCTTGTCCAGAACCGCCTGGATGGCAGGCCAATAACCCGCAGGGGGCGGCACAATGCCACCGGTGCCCAGAACCGGCTCACCGATAAAGGCGGCGATGGTGTCGGCGCCTTCGCGGGCAATGGTTTCTTCCAGTGCGGCAACGCAATGGGCGACAAACTGCTCTTCAGACTGACTCTGATCTTCGCGGCGGAAGTAGTAAGGCGCCTCGGTGTGCACCACCTGAGCCAGAGGCAAGTCGAATTTCTTGTGGAACAGCTCCAGACCGGTCAGGGAGCCGGTCATCAGGCCGGAGCCGTGGTAGCCACGCCAGCGGGAGATGATCTTCTTTTTCTCGGGGCGACCAAGGATGTTGTTGTAGTACCAGATCAGTTTGATGTTGGTTTCATTGGCGTCCGAGCCGGAAAGGCCGAAATAGACCTTGGACATGTGGTCGGGGGCGCGATCTAGCACCATCTTGGCCAAAGTGATGGAGGCTTCGGTGCCGTGCCCCACGTAGGAGTGGTAATAGGCCAGCTCTTTGGCTTGGTCCGAAATCGCATCGGCGATGTCGCTGCGGCCGTAGCCGACGTTGACGCAGTAGAGGCCCGCAAAGGCATCGAGCAGGCGGTTGCCGTCCCGGTCTTGGATGTGGCAGCCTGTGCCACCGGTGATCACGCGGTGAGGCACATTGCCCCGCGCAAATTCTGCCAGGTGGGTGGAGGGATGGAAGAAGTTTTCACGATCCCATTGTTCAAGTTTGTCGTTGTGCAGCATGGCAAAACCCTCGTGCTTGTGGCGGCGCGCCGCCTAAAAGTTACATGAAGGGAGCCAAGTGCACGCGCGAGACCGGCTTAGGTCTCTGATGAGCGAAGTGGCTCCGCTCACCCTGACAGCAGCGCGCAATGCCTTTATTGCCGGGGTTCGTGACACGGTTTGAGCATATATGATCAAACAAAAGCAATATGGATGTTGCGTCGCTGGTCAAAAATGCTGTTGCAGCCTCGGCCGTTGGCAAAGGGATTTGGCGCCAAATGTCCAGCGCTCTTGGGTTAAGAAAGTCGGAATTTTATCAGCAATTTTAGCGGTTTGGTTGCCTGAACGTTAAAAAGATGGCAAGGTTTTTGAACCTCGCGCACGGCGGCTTTAGGGGGCGGCTCCGTTCACACGGGTAAGTGCAAGAAGGAGACATCGCTATGGTAGAAGCGGTAGGCATATTAGGAGAGACCACGGGGTGGTCTGGATTGAGCGCAACGCAGAACGCGATGTTGCACGCAGCGCTGGCGAAATACGCCGGGCAGCCGGTGCAGGAGCCCAAAGCGGCCCCAAAATCAGAGAAAGTAGAGCCGGTGAAGGAAACTTCACGTAGCCAGCTGCAAGGTCATGAGCCGCAAGGGCAAAAGACGTTGGACAGCGCTGTGATGAGTGCAATCCGCTCAGCAGTGGCAAGTCATCAGGCGTCCGGCGGTGACAACTTTGTGCAAGTTCTGCGCAGTAAGTTGGATGCGGCGGGCATTGATAGCTCCAAATCTGTGGTGGATTACTACGCATAAGACAGATGCCCCGTGGTCCCGTGATGGGGGGGCTGCCGAGGGCAGGGACGCAGTGCGCCTTTGGCGCGCTGAAGGTGCGCAGCCATATGGGCTGCGTGGTGCGAGGCGCTGCCTCGCGCTCCGGGATATTTTGGGCAAGAAGATGCGGGGGCGTGCCGGGCATGCCGCCGACGGTGCGCTTGGGTTTAGGGTGGACAATTTGTCTACGTGACGCCCGTTTGCAACAGCCTGAGGGGTTTTGTTGAGGCAATTCCCCGCGTCACTGGCTTCCTGTCTTTCCAAGCCTCGGGTGCCTCGCTAAACAGCAGGCAACGAGGGAGTAACGTGATGTCACGAATTGAGCCGCAGCCCGGTGTCATGGATATTGAGTTGTATGTGGGCGGCAGCGCGTCAGTGGACGGCGTCAAAGACGTTGTGAAACTGTCGTCAAACGAAAATCCGATGGGATGCAGTGAGGCGGTGACCGACATGCATGCCAAAACGGGGTTGAACCTGCATCGCTATCCCAATACCGATCACGCCGAGCTGCGCGCGGCGATTGCCGAGGTGCACGGCCTGGACGCCAACCGCATCGTTTGTGGTGTGGGCAGTGACGAAGTCTTGCAGTTCATCACCCAGGCGTATGCGGGTGTGGGTGACGAGATTGTGTATCCGGAACACGGCTTCTCGATGTATCCGATCCTCGCCAAGATGGTAGGCGCAACGCCGGTTGTGGCAAAAGAGCGCGAGCGGGTTGTGGATGTGGATGCCATGTTGGCGGCTTGCACAGAGAAAACCAAGATTGTGTTTCTGGCCAACCCGGCCAACCCAACCGGCACGATGATTGGTGGCAATGATCTGGCACGTTTGGCCGATGGTTTGCCGGAGGGCTGCATTCTTGTGCATGATGGTGCCTACACAGAGTATGTGCAGGGATTTGACGGGGGTGCGAGTCTGGTGGAGGCGCGGGAGAACGTGGTGATGACGCGGACCTTCTCCAAGATCTATGGTCTTGGCGGATTGCGGGTGGGCTGGGGTTACGCGCCTCAGGCGATCATCGATGTGCTCAACCGGATGCGTCAGCCGTTTAACCTGAACGATATCCAGATGAAGCTGGCGATGGCTGCTGTGCGCGATCAGGAATGGGTCGCAAAGTGCCGGGCGGACAACACACGTTTGCGGGCCTGGCTAGCTGAGGCGCTGATGGAGCACGGTGTGCCTTCTGACACCTCTTGCACCAACTTCATTCTGGCGCGGTTTGCCGATCAGGCCGAAGCGGAGGCCTGTGATGACTATCTGAAGTCTCAAGGGCTGATTGTGCGGCGGGTCGCTGGCTATGGCCTGCCAAATTGCCTGCGGATCACTGTGGGAGATGAGCCAAGTTGCCGTCGGGTGGCGCATGCCATTGGTCAGTTCAAGGACGGCGCGCGATGAGCACACCGGTTTACACCCGCGTAGCCCTGATCGGGTTGGGGCTGATTGCCTCCTCGATGTTCTGGGCGATGAAACGCGGTGGACTGGCCGGTGAAGTGACCGGGTTTGCCAAATCGGAGGCCTCTCGGGAAACGGCGCGGCGCATTGGCCTGTGTGATCGGGTTTGTGACAGCGCGGCAGAGGCTGTGGCGGACGCAGACCTGGTGGTGCTCTGTGTGCCGGTGGGTGCGATGGGCCCTGTGGCCAAGGAGATTGCGCCACATTTGAAAGCGGGCGCGACGGTGACCGATGTGGGCTCCGTGAAGCGCGATGTGATCGAGGCTGTTGGCCCGCATTTGCCAGAAGGCGTGCATTTTGTCCCGGCGCACCCATTGGCGGGGACAGAGCATTCCGGGCCGGAGAGCGGGTTTGCCGAGCTGTTTGACAACCGTTGGTGTCTGTTGGTGCCAGTGGAAGGCAGTGACGCGGATGCGGTGGCGCAGCTGCGCGCGCTCTGGGAAGGCATGGGCGCCAATGTTGATGAGATGGATGCGGATCACCACGATCTGGTGCTGGCTGTGACCAGCCATACGCCGCACCTGATTGCTTACACGATGGTGGGTGTCGCCGATGACCTGCGCCGCGTGACAGACAGCGAAGTGATCAAATACTCTGCCGCCGGTTTCCGGGACTTCACCCGGATTGCGGCGTCAGACCCAACCATGTGGCGCGATGTGTTTTTGACCAACAAGGATGCGACGCTGGAGATTTTGGGGCGCTTCACCGAGGAGCTGTTTGCGCTGCAACGGGCGATCCGCACCGGTGATGGCGAACATTTGCATCAGTATTTTACCCGCACGCGTGAAATTCGCCGTGGGATCATTGAGGCTGGGCAGGATACGGCGGCACCAAACTTTGGCCGAGAGGCGCCAAAGGCGTGAAGCGGACAGCGGCATATCTGGCGCTGATCGCAACCTTTGGCACCGGAGCCCTGAGTGCTGTGCAGGCCAATGCGCCAGAACGCAGTTTGCGGCCTGTTTTGCGGGTTGTGTATCCGGTGGCTTTGCCAAGCTTTGCCCCGGATCGATCCTTGCGACCTAGGCTGCGGCCCGGTTCCAATGCGGCGACGGTAACCCGCGTGGCGGCTGTTGCTCCTGCTGCGGCGGCGACCGCGGCGGCCATCGAGATGGCCGATCCGGAGCCGGTGAGCGTGACGCGGGCAGAGCGCAAGGCGCGTAAAGCTGCGGGCATTGGCAAAGTGTGTCGCAACAAGCGATTGATTGGCAAAGAAGTGCCGCCGGTGCCCGGTAAGCTGCGCGGCTGTGGCATTAAAAAGGGCGCGATCAAGCTTTATGAAGTCGACGGTGTGAAGCTGTCGACTCCGGCAGTGATGACCTGTGACACGGCCAAGGCGCTGGAGAAATGGGTTGGTAAGGGGCTCAAGAAATCTGTGCGCAGTTTTGGCGGTGGGGCGAAAGAGATCAAGGTGGCGGCGGGGTATTCCTGTCGCACGCGCAACAACCGCCCCGGTGCGAAGATCAGCGAACACGGCAAGGGCAAGGCGATTGATATCTCTGCTATTCGGCTCAAGAACGGCGAGAGTATTTCTGTCCTCAAGGATTGGAACAACGGCAAAAAGGGCCGCATCCTGAAAAAGATGCACAAGCAGGCCTGCGGGCCGTTTGGCACGGTGCTTGGCCCGAATGCGGACCGCTACCACAAAGACCACTTCCACTTTGACACGGCGAAACATCGCGGTGGGCCGTACTGCCGGTAAAACCCTCGCTTAGCGTAGGAAAATGCGCGGGGCTGGGCCGATTGGCAACGGGCCAAGCTTGGTTGCGCCGTTTGCGAATGTGAGTGGAATGTCGAGTTCGTTGGCATTGCCAGACAGTTGGGCGACGAAGCCTAGAGCCTGTTCAACAGTATCAATCACCGACGCTGGAATTTGGCCGGAGTGGCGGGCGACGTTGAGAATATCGCGCCAGTTCACGGCGCGAATGGTGACCTCGCCGGTCGGAAAACCAGAAGTGTCGATTGTGACCTGGCCCGCAGCGTGCAGCTGTAGTTCGCCCCAGATGACTTCTGCCAATGTGAGATCAAGTGCTGTTGGTTGGGGCCGGGACTGTTCAATAGCCGTGCGGTCCCAAGGGCGGTCAAAGCTGGCAGTGAGATCGGCGCGGAAGCTGGAGAAATTGCGCGGCAGGTCAATGCCGTCGGGCAGGGCAAACCCAGCGGGCGGCGTGAGTGAGTCAGCTTTGAAGGCGAGGCGATAGGTGGTGGCGTCATTTTCGTCACGGTGCATTGCAAGGTTCACCGCGCTGGCCGCCATTTGCCAATCGGCGCTGGAGGTGATGCCAAGGCTTTCAATGGCGATATTGGTGCGGTTGAGCGTGAGATCAGTGCCCGGATCAAGCACAAGCGAGGCGCGCATGTCGCCGGTGGTCACAGAAAGCTTTTCGCCAGGAATGGCGAGCGTCTGGCGGTCTGGCCAAACCGCGATCACGTGGTGGGGGCGGTATGTGAGCGCGTGCATGTTGAAAAACGGCGCATCCCAGGCGACGCCGGTTTGCGGATCCGCCAGCGTGAGGTTTTCAAAGGTGCTGTCCAATCGGCTGGGGAAACCGGAGACAGAGAGATTATCATATTCTGCGACCCAGCCCTCGACGCGACGGTCCTCGAACCAGTCGGGCAATGCAGATGAGAGCGCCATGTAGCCAAACAGCCAAAAGCCGGACCAGCCAAGCGCGGCCAGAACGATCAGTCGAAACAGCAATTTCATCATGGCTTGGGCCTTTCTCACAGAGTCGGTTTGGTGTTTAACGGCGCAAAGCCAGCAGGACCAGAGGCAGACTATGTGGGTATTTGGATACGGATCGCTTTTGTGGAACCCCGGATTTGAGGTGGCAGAACAGGCGGTGGCGCGGCTGGACGGATGGCACCGGAGCTTTTGTATGCGGTCGATTCACCATCGCGGCACGGTTGAGGCGCCGGGGCTGGTTTTGGCGCTGGACGCCGAGGTCGGCGCGCATTGTCAGGGGCTGGCGCTGAAGGTTGCGGAGGGGCATGAGGCGCGCACATTAGAGTACCTGCGGGAGCGGGAGTTGGTGAGTTCGGCTTATCTGGAGGAAACCTTGCCACTGACGTTGCACGATGGGCGCGCGGTGGAGGCGGTGACCTATGTGATTGACCCCGATCACGTGCAGTATTGCCACCTGTCACTGGACGAGCAGGCGCGGATTATTTCCACCGCCGTGGGCGGGCGCGGGCCCAACACGGAATACCTGCACAACACGGCCAGCCATCTTTTTGAACTAGGCATAGAAGATGCGGATCTGAAGTGGCTGTCCCAAGAAGTGCACAGATTGACCGCTGCGTAAGCGTCGTCACGGCAGGCGCGGTGAAATTCCTTGGCAGCGCAGGGACATGGCAGTAGGGTGAGCACTGAAAAACAAAGCGTCAGGACCCATCTGAATGGATCAGCCGGACCGAACCGTCGAGCCGAAATTCTCTAAGCCTACCTTCCAGATTCTGCAGATGCTGGTCGTCTTGGGGCTTGTCACTGCTGTGGGCTATGTCGCCCTGCCACAGGTCTTGCCGGTGTTCACCGCCAACCCGGAGCTAAACGGCTTTATCTTCTTCGTGTTTGTGCTGGGTGTGGCGGCGACCTTTGGGCAGGTGTTGTCCCTGTTCCGATCCGTGCGCTGGATTGAAGGCTTTGCGGGGTTGCGCGAAGGGCATGATGCGAATTCGCCACCGACATTGCTTGCGCCGCTGGCGAGCCTTCTGCGGGAGCGCGGGGCGCATGGGCAGATTTCGTCCACGTCGGCGAGTTCGATTTTGGATTCTGTGGCCACGCGGGTGGACGAAGGGCGTGAAATCACGCGCTATATCGTAAACCTGCTGATCTTTCTTGGTCTTTTGGGAACCTTCTACGGCCTGGCAACCACGGTGCCAGCGGTGGTGGACACCATTAAGAGCCTTGATTTGGGCTCCGGCGAGTCCAGCATCGACGTGGTGAGCCGCCTGATGGACGGGCTGGAAAGCCAGTTGGGCGGCATGGGCGTGGCCTTTGCGTCATCCTTGTTGGGTCTTGCCGGCTCGCTGGTGGTGGGCTTGCTGGAGCTGTTTGCCAGCCACGGACAGAACCGGTTTTATCGCGAGTTGGAAGAATGGCTAAGCTCGATCACGCGGGTGGGTTTCTCCACCGGCGAAGGTGAAGGCGGCGACATTTCGGTGCTGGGCGCGGCGTTTGAGCATATGTCCGGCCAATTGGAGCAGCTGCGCCAGACCATGGTGGCCGGTGGCGCTACGCAAGCGGGCGGTGACACGGCGGCTTTGTCTGAGGCGATGCATCGGATGGCCGATCGGCTGGACGCGCAGGACACGGCGACACAGGCATTGTTGCGCATTGCTGAGGGGCAGGAGCGTTTGATTGCGCAGCTGTCCGATGGCGGCGGATTGGACGGGGGCATGGATGCGGAGAGCCGGATGCGGTTGCGCTCCATAGATGTGCAGATGCTGCGCATTCTGGAAGAGATTTCCGCCGGTCGTCAGGAAAGCATGACCGAGCTGCGCACCGAATTGAACGGTATTGCCCGTGCATTGCGCCGGATTGGCAAAGCGGCGGAGGGCGAGAGCGCTGGCCCCGTCACCAAGGTGCAGTTGAAACGGCCACCGGCGCCCAAAGGCGGCAAGGAGGGCTAAGCCATGGCCCTGTCCCGACGCACAGGACAACGGTTCCAAGCCAGCATCTGGCCCGGGTTTGTGGACGCCATGACCGGGCTATTGCTGGTTCTGATGTTTGTGCTGACGATCTTTATGATCGTGCAGTTTGTGCTGTCAGAAACCATCACCGAGAAAGACACCGAGCTAAATGCGCTGCAATCCGAAGTCGCGGCCTTGGCGGATGCCCTGGGATTGGAGCGCACGCGCACGCGGGAGTTGGAAACCGAGATTGGCGGATTGACCGCCACCTTGGGGGATCGCGACACGCAGCTGCGCGAGCAAGACGCGCTGATCTCGGCCCTGACGGCGACACGGGATGCGCAGGCGGCGGCCTTGGATGCGGCGCGGGCGCAGATCACCAGCTTTGAGGCGCAGGTGGCGACCTTGTTGGCGCAGCGGGATGACGCGCGCGCCTATATTGATGCGCTGGAAGGGGAGCGTGATACGCTGATCGATGAGCGCGAGGCGTTGAACCTGGCGTTGGCACAGGCGCGTAGCGAGATTGATGCGGGCGCGGAGGCGGCGCGTTTGGCGGCGGCCGAGGCTGATGCGATGCAGGCGTTGATTGACAGCCTGCAGACCGAGGTGGCCGACGGGCAGTTGCAGATAGATGAACTGGCGGCCAAGGCCGATCAGTTGGAGAGCGCGTTGACCGCGGAAGAGCAGCGGCGTTTGTTGGAGGCGGCGGCAGCAGAAGAGTTGCGCAAGCGGCTTAAGAATGCAGATGCGGAGCTGACGGCGATGACATTGGCGCTTGAGGCGCAGCGCAAAGAGGCCGAGGACACGCTAACCTTGTTGGCGGCGGCAGAGGCGGCGCGCGATGATCTGGACCTAAAGCTAGCGGCAGAGTTGGTCGAAGGGCAGAACGTGGATGCGGATTTGGCGGATACCGTATTGAAACTGGCGACGGTGGAGACCGAGCTTGAGACCCGTGAAGGCGAGCTCGCTTCGGTGAAGGCGGAGCTGGCGGCGGCGCTCTTGGGGCTTGAGGAAAACCGGCGCACGGTGAATGAGTTGCAGAGCCAGTTGGTGGCCGAAGTGGCCGCGCGGGCGACGGCTGAGGCACAGGTTGGTGAGCGGCGGTCTGATTTGCAGGAACTTGAGGCGCAGTTGACGGAGGCTTTGGCGGCCAAGTTGGCGGCCGAAACCGAGGGGGCGGAAGCGGCGGCGAAAGCGGACGGTCTGGCGCTGCAAGTGGCGGATCTGGAAGAACAGCTTGCGGCGGCGGTTGCGGCGCAAGTTGAGGCGGCAGAGGGCGGCTCGTCCTTGCGGGAGCGGCTGGCCACGGCGCTGGCGGCAAAGTTCGCGGCGGAGCAGAAGCTGCGTGACACGCTGAATGTGGAAGAAGAACTGGCCGAAGCGCTGGCGGCGCAGAAGGCGGCGGAGAACGCGCAGGCCGAGGCGTTGACAGAAGCGGAGCGACGGGACGCCTTGCTGGCTGAGGCGAATAAGGCGCTGTCGGAAGAAGAGGCCAAATCGGCCGAGAGCCTGCGCCAGATTGCGGCGCTGAACCAGCAAATCGCAGCGTTGCGCAATCAGTTGGGGCAGTTGCAGACCATTCTGGATGATTACGCGGAGCGCGATGCGGCGTCACAGGTGCAGTTGGAGGCTTTGGGGTCGGATCTGAACGCGGCCCTTGCGCGCGCGGCGGCGGAGGAGCGTAAGCGGCGGCTTTTGGAAGAGGCGGAACGCATCCGGCTGGAGCAGGAAAAGATCGCGTTGGAGAACCAGACCAAGGATCTGGAGCAGTATCGGTCTGAGTTCTTTGGGCAACTGCGCAGCCTGCTGGGTGCGCAAGAAGGGGTGCGCATTGTTGGCGACCGCTTTGTGTTCTCCTCCGAAGTGCTGTTCCCGCCCGGCGGGGCGGACCTGTCGTTTGAAGGGCAGGCTGAGGTCGCCAAGGTGGCGGGGATCTTGCTGAGCGTGATTGACGATATTCCAAGCAACATTGACTGGATTTTGCGGGTCGATGGCCACACGGATGACGTGCCGATCTACGGCGGGGCTTTTGCCGACAACTGGGAACTGAGCCAGGCGCGGGCGTTGTCGGTGGTGCGCTATATGATCGACGTGTTGGGCCTGCCACCGGCGCGACTTTCGGCCAATGGGTTTGGGCAGTACCAGCCGGTTGATCCTGCTGATACGGCTGAGGCGCGGGCGCGCAACCGCCGGATCGAGCTGAAGTTCACTGAGAAATAATCGCTTTATTCGACCGTCAGGGTGATGGCCTGATGGTCGAGTTGGGTCCCGTCGCGGGTGATGGTGACTTCACCATGGTATGTGCCTTTGGGCCAGCCGCCGATGGGCGTGCGTTTGCCGCCGGCGCGGAAATACTGCGCCTGGGATTTTTCCATAACCGTGGTGTGCTCAAACACTTTGCCTTGCGGGCCGGTGATCGTGAGCCGCATCTCATCTTTGGGCAGGCTGCCAAAGGCGTAGCCAAACAAGACCAAGGCCTTGGCTTGTGATGGCATGCGGTTCCGTCCGGCCATGCCGGATTTCACGGAGGCAAATTTCGGCACGCCGACCTCAAAGCCCACGCGGATCAACCCGCCGCCAACATAGGAGATGTCATCTTCCCAAAGTGTATCGTAGTTTTCGCCGCAAACGCCCAAGCGGTCCGGCGCAAAAGGGTCAACAACGCGGTTGCCGTCGCGGATGGAGATGTGCAGGTGCGGGAATTGCGTGCGGCCAGAGAGCCCGATTTGGCCAAGCACCTGTCCACGGGCGATTGTGTCGCCTTGGGAGACTATCACGGAGCCCTGTTTCATATGGCAGTACTGGCTGACCCAGCCGTTGCCATGGTCAATAGAGACGCCATTGCCACAGTCTTTGCCGTTGAGTTTGGGGATGTCTTCGGTGGCGATGACCTTATCGACCATGCCGTCCCGTGTGCCCAGCACCACGCCATCCGCGGCTGCGAGCACATTGACACCGTCGTCCATGGCGTCAGTAGAGGGCAGGGCAAAGTCGGTGCCTTTGTGGCCATCATAGGAGAGCGGACCGCAGGTGTGGTCGAAATAGCCGTCGCCTTCATTGTGGTCGACGTAGTTCTGAATGAAACACGTTTCACCCAAATCGCAGTCCACCGGTATCGAAAACGTTGGCGCGCCCGCAGCCGGAAAAGCTGCGAGCGCGCCGATCAGTGCAAGACTGTTTCTGAGCATCAGTCCGCCGTCAGCAGCGGTGGCTTGTCGCCGGTGATACGCGGGTTGTCCGGGCCAGCCAGATCCAGCTCCAGATTGCCGTTTTTGACCTTCACCTTGACCACGCCACCTTTGGCAAGCTTGCCAAACAGCAGCTCTTCGGCCAGTGGCTTTTTGATGTGCTCCTGGATCACGCGGCCAAGCGGGCGGGCGCCCATCTTGTCGTCGTAGCCTTTGTCGGCGAGCCATTGTGCGGCCTTTGGGGTCAACTCGATGGTCACGTTGCGATCCATCAGCTGCGCTTCAAGCTGCAGCACGAACTTCTCGACTACGCGCAGGATGACTTCCTTAGGCAGTGGAGCGAATGAAATCACCGCGTCCAGACGGTTGCGGAATTCCGGCGTGAACGTGCGCTCGATTGCGGCGGTGTCTTCGCCCTCACGGCGATCGCGACCAAATCCGATGGCGGCTTTCGCTTGCTCAGACGCGCCAGCGTTGGAGGTCATGATCAGAACCACGTTGCGGAAGCTTACGGTGCGGCCGTTGTGATCGGTCAGCTCACCGTTGTCCATCACCTGCAAGAGGATGTTGTAGACGTCGGGGTGGGCTTTCTCCATCTCGTCGAGCAGCAGCACACAGTGTGGATGCTGATCTACGCCGTCGGTGAGCAGGCCGCCTTGGTCAAAGCCGACGTAGCCGGGAGGCGCGCCAATCAGGCGGGAGACCGCGTGTTTCTCCATGTACTCAGACATGTCAAAGCGCAGCAGCTCCACACCCAGCGTGTCCGCCAGCTGTTTGGCCACCTCGGTTTTGCCCACACCGGTTGGACCAGCGAAGAGATAGTTGCCGATGGGCTTCTCAGGCTCGCGCAATCCGGCACGGGCCAGTTTGATGGCGGAGCTCAGCGACTCGATGGCGTTGTCCTGACCAAACACCACGCGCTTGAGGGATTTTTCCAGATCCTTGAGCACCTCGGCGTCGTCTTTGGAGACGCTTTTTGGCGGGATGCGCGCGATTTTGGCCACGACGGCCTCAATCTCTTTCACGCCAATGGTTTTGCGGCGCTTGGAAGCGGCCACGAGATGCTGTGCGGCGCCGGCTTCGTCGATCACGTCGATGGCTTTGTCCGGCAGTTTGCGGTCATTGATGTAGCGCGCAGAGAGTTCGACGGCGGTTTTGATGGCATCAGCGGTGTATTTCACACTGTGATGCTCTTCAAAGTATTCTTTCAGACCTTTGAGAATCTTGATGCTGTCCGGCACGGTCGGCTCGTTCACGTCGATTTTCTGGAAACGACGGGATAGGGCGCGGTCTTTCTCAAAGTGCTGGCGGAACTCTTTGTAGGTGGTGGAGCCCATGGTGCGCAGCTTGCCGCCCTGCAGGGCAGGTTTCAGCAAGTTGGACGCATCCATCGCGCCGCCAGAGGTGGCGCCAGCGCCAATCACGGTATGAATTTCGTCGATGAACAGTACTGCGTCCGGGTGATCTTCCAGCTCGGTCACGACTGCCTTGAGACGCTCCTCAAAGTCGCCGCGATAGCGGGTGCCCGCAAGCAGCGCCCCCATATCGAGGGAATAAATCGTGGTTTGGCTCAGAACCTCAGGGATTTCGCCCTGAACAATCTTGCGGGCCAGACCTTCGGCGATGGCGGTTTTACCCACGCCTGGATCACCCACCAAGAGCGGGTTGTTCTTGCGGCGGCGGCAGAGGACTTGGATACAACGCTCAACCTCGTGGTCGCGACCGATCAGCGGGTCCACGTCGCCTTTGTTGGCTTTCACGTTCAGATCGACGCAGTACTTGGCCAGCGCGCTTTCTTTGCCATCGCCACCGTCGGCGGTGCCTTCGATGCGTTGTTCTTGCTCATCGTCCGCGCCGCTTACTGGGCGGGCTTCGCCAAAGGCCGGGTCTTTGGCCACGCCGTGGGCGATGAAGTTCACCGCGTCATACCGGGTCATGTCCTGCTCTTGCAGGAAGTAGGCGGCGTTGGATTCCCGTTCTGCAAAGATTGCAACCAGCACGTTGGCACCGGTCACTTCGGTGCGGCCGGAGCTTTGAACGTGTATCGCAGCGCGTTGGATCACGCGCTGGAACGCAGCCGTTGGCACGGCCTCGGAGCCTTCGATGTCGGTGACCAGATTGGACAGGTCATCGTCAATGAAATCCTCAAGATCCTTGCGCAATTCGTCGATGTTCACGCCACAAGCCAGCATCACGCGCAGGGCATCGGGCTCATCCAGCAGCGACAGGAGCAAGTGCTCCAGCGTGGCAAACTCATGCTTGCGCTGGTTGGCCTGCGCGAGCGCGGCGTGAATGGCTTGTTCTAGTGAGTTCGAAAATGACGGCACGGTGTGACTGCTCCCTCCGGGTTTCGATGAAGGCGGGTGGGCCTGCCTTCACCATAGGGTCTTATGGTTAAAGTTTGGTCGATTGACGGCGGTCTTCAAGGACTTTCTGCAAAGTTTGATACAGATTTCGCTCTATTCATCCTCTGGTTGGGTCACTCTCTCGTGAGCCGCCGTCCCGTTGGGCTAGTGTGTAAAGGGTTTACGCCCGCCTGAAGGTGTCGGATCAAAAGTTGTCTTTGCGTTTGCGGACTTCGGTGAAGACGTCCACGGGTGCAGACCCTTCCATGCCGAGGGCCTTTTGCAGGGCGGGATCTGCACTGCGAAGGAAAGGGTTGGTTTGTTTCTCCAGACCCAGATTGGACGGCACGGTGGCGATGCCATTGGCGCGCATGGCTGTGGTATCGGAGATGCGTTGCGCCACGGCTGCGTTGTCTTCCCCGAGGGATGCGGCGAAGGCGCAGTTGGAGGCGGTGTATTCGTGGCCGGAGCACACGGTGGTGGCGTCGGGCAGGGCGGCAAGTTTGCTGAGGCTGTCAAACATTTGCGCCGGGGTGCCTTCAAACAGGCGCCCACAGCCCATGGCCATCAGGCTGTCACCGGTAAAGACGGCGGCGGTGTCGGGGAAGTGGAAGGCAATGTGGCCCAACGTGTGGCCGGACACGTGCAGGATAGAGACGGTTTCGCCGGCAAAGTCGAAGGTTTCACCCTCACTGACAGCCAAATCGAGGGCGGGCAGGCGGTGTGCATCTGCTTTGGCACCAATCACTTTGGCCGGGTGGGCGGCCAGGATGTCGGCCAGGCCGTCGACATGATCCCAATGGTGGTGGGTCAACAAGACGTGGCTGAGTGTCCAGCTACGGGATTTGAGTTCGTCCAGAATGGGCCCCGGCGCGGGCGCGTCGACAAGGGCGGTGGCGCCGGAGGCGGCATCATGGATGAGAAACGCGTAGTTGTCGGACAGGCAGGGAATGGTGACAATCTGATGGGGCATGGAAATCCGCCTCTGCATTGTTATGTTAGCTCTAGATTTGCCGATCGGGGAGCCGGGTGCAATGCATCTTGATGTGCAGGATCTTCGAAATTTCTATTACCGCAGCACCTTGGGGCGCGCGGCCCAGAAAGCTGTGCGTGACGAGATCCTGGAGCTTTGGCCAGTTGCCGAAGCCAAGGGGCAGACTGTGGCCGGGTTTGGCTTTGCCGTGCCACTGTTGCGGCCGTATTTGCCGGAAGCCCGGCGGGTGATTGGCTTGATGCCGGGGCCGCAGGGCGTGATGCCTTGGCCCGCAGGGATGGCGAATGTGTCGGTGCTCTGTGAGGAAACGCTTTGGCCACTGGACACCGGGCGTGTGGACCGGCTTGTGCTGATGCACGGGCTGGAAACCAGCGAGCGGCCCAGTGATGTGTTGACTGAGGCGCATCGGGTGCTTGGGCCCGGGGGGCGTGCGCTGTTTGTGGTGCCGCATCGTACGGGCATGTGGTCCAGCAGCGACAAGACGCCGTTTGGTTTTGGACGGCCTTACTCCGCAGGGCAATTGGAAACGCAGCTGCGCCAGCACGGGTTTATGCCGGAGCGTCATCGCGCAACCCTGTATCAACCGCCGAGCCACAAGCGGTTTTGGCGTAAGACTGGGGCGCTGTGGGAAAGCATTGGCAAAACCGTCTCGCCGGTGATGGCGGGCGGGGTGCTGATTGTGGAGGCGAGCAAGCGTGTCCACGCGCCAACAGGGCCAGGTGTGTCGGCGCGCGTGAAAAAACCATTGAGTGTGTTGAACCCCAAGCCGGAGGTCGCTCCGGCCTAGGGTAAGACTTAGGCGGCGCGCAGGATTTCCAGGCGTGGATCTTCCTCGGCGATGCCAACGCCGGTGTCAAAATCCTCTTCCATGATCTTGAGCACACAGACGTTGCCCACAAAGATCTCGGAATAGGCCACCTCAAAGCCGTTGCTGTAGGTGTGGTTCACCACATCCACGTCACCTTCCATATCCACAGGGATGTTGATGGTCAGGTGGTTGCCGGTGAGCTGTTTGAGCACGGCAGGACCTTGCTCCATGGCGTTTTCATGCAGGTTCAAGACCAGCGTGTCGTTGCCTTCGCCACCTTCGACATAGTGGCCCATGCCAAAGGTGATGGTGTCGTCGCCATCACCACCGAACAGCGCGGTGTCGTTGTTTTGCACGAGATCCGCGGTCAGCACGTCGTCGCCTTCGCCACCAAACAGCTGCGTGACGCCGTCATTGGCTTCGGTGACCTCGATGCTGTCGTTGCCTTCGCCGCCGTAGATCAGATGGGAGCCATCGGTGATCTCAACGCTGTCATCGCCGTCTTTCAGAACCGTGGCAGAATTCTCGCTGAGGGTCAGGTCGTCAGCGTCATCGCTGCCTTCTGTTGGCGTCAAGCCAAAGACGCGGTGGGCGTCAGCGTCGCCGGTGTCCGTTTCATTGTGCTGGCTGTCCGGATCAAACATGCTGGTGAGTTGCACATCACTGGTGTCAAATTCCGTCAACCCTTCCAGACGGACCGTGCGGGTTTCGACGTTGTCTTCGTTGAGCGGGTTGGTCCAGCTGAAGTGTACATCGACATAGCCACCGTCTGGATCTTCGGTGGTGGTGACTTCTGGTGTTGGCAACTCGTCCACGTCGTCAAAGCTTGGCTTGGCCCCGATGTCGAGCAGAAGCATGTCTTCGTCAGGGTCAAAATCCGTGATGGTGGAGATGATCTGGTTTTCCTCTTCATCCCCGTCGCGGATGGCTGTCGCGCCGTCGATGTCAAAGGCGTAGACGTCTGCGCCTTCGCCGCCGGTCAGGATGTGGGACACGGTTTCTTCTGGCAGGCCAGACAGGGGTTTCATGATGAAGGTGTCGTCGCCGTCACCCCCGTCTGCGGCTGCCGCGCCGTCGTCAGCTGAGTTGTTGTGCTTCAGGAAGAAGGTGTCATCCCCGTCGCCGCCAAAGCCGGAGGCCGCGTCGGAGATATACATGTAGTCTTCGCCGTCGCCGCCAAAGCCGTCGGCCTCACCGCCCAGGGTGAAGACGTCGTTGCCTGCGCCGCCAAGGATCATACCGTCGCCAAATGATTTCAGGGTATCGTCCCCTGCGCCAGCGTCGATGTTTTCTTCGCCGCGCGCGTAGAGCGTGTCGCCGTTCTCAGTCCCAAAGAGGGTCGGGCCGTCCAGTTGTGCCTCATCATCGGAGAGCTCAGGGTCTTCCAGCGCTTCCGCTTCGCCGGTTTCCGGGGGGGCCAGCATCTCCACCAGATTGGCGGCCTGCTGTGCTTCGGATTGCATCTCGTCGGTTTCGGAATCGGTGTTGTCCCGGACCGGATCTTCCCCCACCTCTTCTTCGCCTACGTCGACAAAAGCGGTGGCTGCGCCGAGGCCCAGCAACGACAGTAGAATTAATGGTCCCATGATGTCCCCACACTTAGAATCAGGTCCTAGACCCCCACCGCTTCATAAGGGCCGATGAGCATTGAGAATGTGTTGACGAGGGGCGGTTTGAACCGGGGAAAGCGGGGGGTGGTGGGCTTGAAGTGGGAAAAATTGTCTCTACGTCAGGTTTTTGTCAGGTTCATTTTGCAGCCGGGATTCGAGAAAAACGGATGTTTGGGAAACACTTTTTGACCCAGAGTTAACAGGCAAAGGGTCGCACTTTGCTCAAAGCCTTGAAAAACGGGGCTTTCGCGTAATTGGCGATTACATCAAACATTGTTGCTAGCTGAGCAAGCCTCTGCTACACCCGCGACGGATTTTAACGCCTCGTTAGTCCCGAGGTAATGAAACGTCCTTGCGCGATGCATACAATTGTATGCCGAGCGTGAGGCCAGCAAGCGGAAGGGTGGACGTGTCCGAACCAGCTTCGATCTCCTCCGGCATTGCAGAACGCTATGCCGCCGCGGTCTTTGAGATCGCACAAGAGAACAATGCGCTGAGCGAATTGGAAACCAGCATCGACGGTCTGGGCGCGGCACTTGCCGACAGCGCCGAGCTTGTTGATCTGATCAATTCGCCGCTGATCAGCCGCGAAGAGCAAGGTGCTGCGATCTCCGCAGTGGCAAAGAAAATGGGTGTGCAGGACGTTCTCGTGAACGTGCTGGGCCTGATGGCTGAAAAACGCCGCCTGTTTGTTCTGCCACAGCTGATCGAGCACCTGCAGGCAATGATTGCCGAGAACAAAGGCGAAGTGACCGCAGATGTCACCACCGCCAAAGCTTTGACCAAAACCCAGAGCGACAAGCTGGCAAAAACGCTGGCAGCACGCGTGGGCAAAGATGTCAAAATCAACGCGACCGTCGACGAGAGCCTCGTAGGCGGTCTTGTAGTTAAAGTGGGCTCGAAGATGATCGACACGTCGATCCGCTCCAAGCTTGCTTCCCTCCAGAATGCAATGAAAGAGGTCGGATAATGGGTATCCAAGCAGCCGAAATCTCTGCGATCCTTAAGGAGCAGATTAAAAACTTTGGCCAAGAGGCCGAAGTGGCCGAAGTCGGCCGTGTGCTTTCCGTCGGTGACGGTATTGCGCGCGTCTACGGTCTGGACAACGTTCAAGCCGGTGAGATGGTTGAATTCCCTGGTGGTATTCAAGGCATGGCGCTGAACCTTGAGAACGACAACGTTGGTGTCGTTATCTTTGGTTCTGACCGTGACATCAAAGAAGGCGACACTGTTAAGCGCACCAACTCCATCGTGGATGTGCCAATCGGTGACGGCCTGCTGGGCCGCGTTGTTGATGGTCTGGGCAACCCGCTGGACGGCAAAGGTCCAATCAAAGCGGACAAGCGCGGCGTTGCAGACGTAAAAGCGCCTGGCATCATCCCACGTAAATCCGTTCACGAGCCAATGGCGACCGGCCTGAAGTCCGTTGACGCGATGATCCCAATCGGCCGTGGCCAGCGTGAGCTGATCATTGGTGACCGTCAGACCGGTAAGTCTGCTGTGGCTCTGGACGCGATCCTGAACCAGAAGTCTTACAACGAAGCTGCTGGCGACGACGAAAGCAAGAAACTGTACTGTGTGTACGTTGCTGTTGGTCAGAAGCGCTCCACCGTTGCGCAGCTGGTGAAGAAGCTGGAAGAGTCCGGCGCAATGGAATACTCCATTGTTGTTGCTGCGACCGCTTCCGAGCCTGCCCCTCTGCAGTTCCTCGCGCCTTACGCCGCGACCGCGATGGCCGAATACTTCCGTGACAACGGCAAGCACGCGCTGATCATCTATGATGACCTGTCCAAGCAAGCTGTTGCTTACCGTCAGATGTCCCTGCTGCTGCGCCGCCCACCAGGCCGTGAAGCGTACCCAGGTGACGTTTTCTACCTGCACTCCCGTCTGCTTGAGCGTTCCGCGAAGCTGAACGAGGATTTCGGTGCTGGCTCGCTGACCGCGCTGCCAATCATTGAAACCCAGGGTGGCGACGTTTCCGCGTTTATTCCAACCAACGTGATCTCCATCACCGACGGTCAGATCTTTTTGGAAACCGAACTGTTCTACCAGGGTATCCGTCCAGCTGTGAACACCGGTCTGTCGGTGTCCCGTGTGGGTTCCTCGGCGCAAACCAAAGCGATGTCTTCGGTTGCTGGTCCGGTTAAGCTGTCTCTGGCTCAGTACCGCGAAATGGCTGCGTTTGCGCAGTTTGGTTCCGACCTTGACGCCGCAACCCAGCAGCTGCTGAACCGTGGTGCCCGTCTGACCGAGCTGATGAAGCAGCCGCAGTACTCCCCGCTGACCAACGCGGAAATCGTCTGCGTGATCTTCGCAGGTGTGAACGGCTACCTCGACAAAATCGAGCTGAGCGACGTTGCACGCTTCGAAGAAGGTCTGTTGAACTTCCTGCGCAGCCAGAAGGCCGACCTGTTGGCATGGATCACCGACGAAGATCCTAAGATCAAAGGTGACGCCGCAGACAAAGTGAAAGCCGCGCTGGACGAATTCGCAGCTGACTTTTCATAAGGGGTTCGGACAATGCCTAGTCTGAAGGACCTAAAAAACCGGATCGAGAGTGTGAAAAACACTCGTAAGATCACAAAAGCCATGCAGATGGTTGCCGCGGCGAAACTTCGCCGCGCGCAGGAAGCTGCTGAGCAGTCGCGCCCTTACACAGAACGGTTTAACGCCGTTCTGTCCGGGCTCGCGGCCTCGGTTGGCGGCTCCGAATCTGCACCGAAGCTGCTTGCAGGCACCGGAAGCGATCAGACCCACCTGTTGGTGGTGATGACCGCGGAACGTGGTCTGTGTGGCGGTTTCAACGCAAACATCGCTAAGTTGGCACGTGCGAAGGCTGAGGAACTGAAAGCCGCAGGCAAAACCGTCAAGGTTCTGACTGTTGGCAAGAAGGGCCGTGACGCCATCAAACGTGATTTGGGTGATGACTTTGTAGGCCACGTTGACCTGACTGAGGTTAAGCGCGTGGGTTACGATGACGCTCAGGGCATTGCCCGCGACATTCTCGTACGCTTTGACGCGGGTGAGTTTGACGTGGCCACGATCTTCTACGCGAAGTTCGTGAACGTTGTGAGCCAGATCCCAACCGAACAGCAGATCATCCCCGCTTCCTTTGAGGCAGAAGAGGATGGCGCAAGCACTCTGTATGACTACGAGCCCAGCGAAGAGGCCATTTTGGCTGACCTGCTGCCGCGCGGTGTCGCTACGCAGATCTTTGCCGCGCTGCTGGAAAACGGTGCCTCCGAGCAGGGCGCGCGGATGTCCGCAATGGACAACGCAACCCGCAACGCAGGCGACATGATCGACAAGCTGACTATCGAGTTTAACCGCTCGCGTCAGGCTGTGATCACCAACGAGCTTATTGAAATCATCTCGGGCGCTGAAGCGCTCTAAGAACCGGAGACGAAACATGGCAAACGCAAAAGGTAAGGTGACTCAGGTCATCGGCGCTGTTGTCGACGTGCAGTTCGACGACTCTCTGCCGGAGATCCTGAACGCACTGAACACCGAAAACAATGGTAAGAAACTGGTTCTGGAAGTTGCCCAGCACCTTGGTGAAAACACCGTTCGTACCATCGCAATGGACGCGACCGAAGGTCTGGTTCGTGGCGCCGCAGTGGAAGACACTGGCGCTCCGATCTCGATCCCGGTTGGTAACGCGACCCTCGGTCGTATTCTGAACGTGGTTGGTGAGCCAATCGACGAAAAAGGCCCAGTGGAAACGGACGAAACCCGTGCCATCCACCAGCCAGCGCCTGAGTTCGCTGAGCAGGCGACTGAGTCTGAAATCCTGGTGACCGGCATTAAGGTTATCGACCTTCTCGCGCCTTACTCCAAAGGTGGTAAGATTGGTCTGTTCGGCGGCGCCGGCGTGGGCAAAACCGTTCTGATCATGGAACTGATCAACAACATCGCAAAAGTGCACTCCGGTTACTCGGTGTTCGCGGGTGTTGGTGAACGGACCCGTGAAGGTAACGACCTGTACTGGGAAATGATCGAATCCAACGTTATTAAGCCAGACAACCTCGAAGAGTCCCAAGTGGCTCTGGTTTACGGCCAGATGAACGAGCCTCCCGGTGCGCGTGCCCGTGTTGCTCTGACCGGTCTGACCCTGGCGGAACAGTTCCGTGACCAATCCGGTACCGACGTTCTGTTCTTCGTGGACAACATCTTCCGCTTTACTCAAGCGGGTTCCGAGGTGTCTGCGCTTCTGGGTCGTATCCCATCCGCGGTGGGCTACCAGCCAACCCTGGCAACCGACATGGGCGCGATGCAGGAACGCATTACATCCACAAAGTCCGGCTCGATCACCTCGATCCAGGCTGTGTATGTTCCAGCGGACGACCTTACCGACCCTGCACCAGCAACCACCTTTGCGCACTTGGATGCGACCACGGTTCTGAACCGTGCGATCTCCGAGCTGGGCATCTACCCAGCGGTTGACCCACTGGACTCCTCTTCCCGTCTGATGGATCCGTCCGTTGTGGGTGAAGAGCACTATCAGGTGGCCTTCGACGTTCAGGGTATCCTCCAGCGCTACAAGTCGCTGCAGGACATCATCGCCATCCTCGGCATGGACGAACTGTCAGAAGAAGATAAGCTGACTGTTGCGCGTGCGCGTAAGATCCAGCGTTTCCTCTCTCAGCCGTTTGACGTTGCGAAGGTCTTCACCGGTTCTGACGGTGTTCAGGTGCCTCTGGAAGACACCATCGCGTCGTTCAAAGCCGTTGTGGCTGGCGAATACGATCACCTGCCTGAAGCAGCCTTCTACATGGTTGGCGGCATCGAGGAAGTGATCGCAAAAGCCGAAAAGATGGCTGCTGAAGCGGCTTAAGCGTTGACGATTTGAAATGACTCGCCTGGCGCACACTGAAATCACAGATTTCAACGCGCCAGACGAGACAGTCACTTTCAAACAATCGAAACGCTAGTAGGAGGCCCGAAATGGCAAACGTGATGCAATTTGATCTGGTTAGCCCCGAGCGCAGCTTGGCTTCGTTTGAGGCAACCGCCGTGAAGATCCCTGGTGCGGAAGGTGACTTGACCGCCATGCCAGGCCACTCTCCGCTGCTGACCTCGCTGCGCCCTGGCGTGGTGCGTGTTCAGACCGCAGACGGTGAGAAGGATTTTGTTGTGACCCGCGGTTTCGCGGACATCACAGCGGACTCGATCTCGGTGATCGCAGAGCATGCGCATAAAGGCGAAGACGTGACCAAAGCAGATCTTGAGGACGTCATCGCTGACGCCCGTAAAGCTGCAGCGGAAGCGCCTGAAGAGCACAAGGACGGCGCGGAGAAATTTGTCGCAGACCTTGAGCAGCTGATGCACGACATGGTCTGATCCCACACGGATCACACAGATTAAGAGGCCCCGCTGACACAGGCGGGGCCTTTTGCATTGATCAGGCTGAAAAGGCCTTGAAAGCGACGTATTTGAATTACAGATTGGCCGACGATGAAACGGATACGAAATAACTACGTCGGTGTGGATCAGGGCGATGAAGCCTTGTTTTCTGACTTTGAGACCGATGGCGAGATGTGGACCGGCAGCGGCACACGGGAACGGCGCAAGCTAATCAAGTTCTCCGCCAAATATCGGGTGCCCCCGTCTGTGCAGGTGAGTCTGTCACTTTGGGATATGGACCCGCAGGCCAATATCCGGGCTGAAGTTGTGGCCGAAGAAGTGACCAACCTAGGCTTCCATCTGGTGTTTCGCACCTGGGGCGACAGCCGCGTTGCGCGGGTGCGCATGTCCTGGATGGCGATTGGCGAACTGGCCTTTGCCGATGACTGGGTGATCGAGGACTGACGTCTTTAAAACCACTGCAAAAGAAAACGCCCTGCCGGAGGAAAGCAGGGCGTTTTGTGTTTGATCTGGCGTGAGTGGTGGGAGGATCAGCGCAAACGCAATCCGGTGTCAGGATCAAACAGATAAAGGCGCTTGGTTGGGATCGAGAGGCCTACGGTTTCGCCCTCAGAGCTGCGGGTGTCGCCGCGTTCTTCGACAATCAGGCGGGTGCCATCTTGTGCGGCGAGGTAGCAGTAGGACACGCCGCCGAGCGCTTCGGTGAGGTCGATTTTCAACGCATCGGCATTGTGGTCCAGTTCGATATGTTCCGGACGTGCGCCAACGGTGACTTTCGAGAGGCCCGCTGGCAAGGCGATTGGGCTGTCTTGTGGGGTGGAAAAGGCCGGATGCACCAGCTTGCCGTCCACCACATCACATTCCAGGAAGTTCATTGACGGGGAGCCGATGAAACCGGCGACAAAGCGGTTGTCAGGATCGCGGTAGAGATCAAGCGGCGCGCCAACTTGCTCAATACGACCGTCCCGCAGCACCACAATCTTGTCGGCCATGGTCATGGCTTCGACCTGATCGTGGGTCACGTAGATCATTGTCGCGCCAATTTCCTGGTGTAGGCGCGCGATTTCGACGCGCATGTTGACGCGCAATTCGGCGTCGAGGTTGGAAAGCGGTTCGTCAAACAAGAAGACCTCCGGCCCCCGCACAATTGCACGGCCAATGGCAACACGTTGACGCTGGCCCCCGGAGAGCGCTTTGGGTTTGCGCTTGAGGTACTGGTCAAGCTTCAGAATCGAAGAGGCTTTTTGCACCTTCTCTTCGATTTCCGCTTTGGGGTGGCCGTTCATCCGCAGGCCGAAGCCCATGTTTTCGGCAACTGTCATGTGCGGGTAGAGCGCGTAGGTCTGAAACACCATGGCCACGCCACGTTTGGCGGGGTCCATGTGGGTCACATCGCGTTGGCCAATATTGATCTGGCCGTCGGTGGTCTCTTCAAGGCCCGCGATCATGCGCAGCAGGGTGGATTTGCCGCAGCCCGATGGGCCGACAAACACGCAGAATTCGCCGTCTTCGATTTCCAGATCAATGCCATGAATGACCTGCGTTTCGCCGTATTTCTTGATGGCACCTTGAAGGGTTACACCCGTCATGTCGTCTCTACCTTTTGTTGTCGCGTTTCCGGGAAGCGCCAGGCTTCCGCTTCTTCGCCAATGCGTTTTGCGGTTTCCAAAACACGGGGGGCGAGGGTTTCGAGTTGGTCCAGGGATGTGCGGCTGGTTGGGCCGGTTACAGACAGCGCGCCGAGCATGCGGCCACCGTTGGTCAAAATTGGTAAAGCAATACAGACAATGCCGGGTTCATGTTCTTCGCGGTCAAAGGCGTAACCCCGCGCGCGGATGGTGGTGAGTTCTTCCAGCAGGCTTTCCGGAGAATCCAACGTGCTGGGCGTGAAGCGGTGAAAACTTTGCTGGGCGATAGCGCGGTCCAGAACGTCGCCTTCGACAAAGGCCAGCATGGCTTTGCCCACGCCGGTGCAATAGGCCGGGCCAACTTTGCCCGCTTGAGAGTACATCTCCACAGGCTTGGCTGCGTTGCGTTTGTCCACGTAGAGAACCTGCGAGGCATCGAGTTGCGCAAGGTGCACAGTTTCGCCGGTTTCGGCCGACAATTGATCCAAATAGGGGCGCGCAATAGGCGCCAAAGAACTGGTGGTCCAGGCGGCGTGGGCCAGCCGCACCAGCCGCATGCCCATAGCATATGTCTGGCGGTCTGGCTCATAGGACAGCATGCCCTGATTGGTCAGGGTTTGCAGGAATCGATAGAGCGTCGCCTTGGGATAAGGACTTTTTTCCTGCAATTCGCCAAAGCGCACCGGCCGCTCAAAAGCAGCAACTTGTTCAAGCACATCAAGGGCTTTGCCGACAGTTCCGTCACCAGACATGTGGTTTTTGTCTCCTCCATAGATTCCAACAGCCGTTAGGAATCTGTTGACAACCTAATCGACTCTGTGTGTAGATTTCAATATGTAAAACATGGTTTCAAATAATGGAACCAAAAATTGCATAATTTTGGAGACAATTTTGGAGACAGGGAGGAACAAATGCTTTCCAAAATGAAAACCACCGCTGCCGCCGCTGCGGTTGCCTCTGCGTTTGCCGTACCGGCGTCTGCGGAGCTAACAGGCGACCTGACAATTTTCCTGGACACATCGAACCCTGCGCCGCGCGCGACCATGGAAGCGATGATCGACCGCTTTAAAGCGCAACATCCGGGCCTAAACGTTGAAACCACGGTGATCGACCGTGAAGCCTACAAAACCCAGATCCGCAACTTCCTGACCGCAAACGCGCCAGACGTTGCCACTTGGTACGCCGCCAACCGGATGCGTCCTTATGTGGAAGCCGGTCTGTTTGAAGATGTATCCGATCTCTATGCAGAGCCAGAGATTGCTGAAGGTCTTGCGTCCACCAAAGGTGCGCTGACCATCGACGACAAACAATGGGGCGTGGCCTACACCTACTACCAGTGGGGCGTTTACTACCGCAAAGACATCTTCGCAGAGTTGGGTCTGTCTGAGCCAACCAACTGGGAAGAGGAAAAGGCCAACTGTGGCAAGATCGTTGCCTCCGGCCGCGCGTGTTACACCATCGGCACTAAGTATCTCTGGACCGCTGGCGGCTGGTTTGACTACCTGAACATGCGCACCAACGGCTTTGATTTCCACATGGACCTGGCCGCTGGCAACGTGTCCTGGGAAGACGACCGCGTGAAGCAGACTTTCATGAACTGGAAAGAGCTGATCGACATGGGCGGCTTTATTGCTGACCACCAGACCTACAGCTGGCAGGAAGCGCTGCCGTTCATGGTGAACGGTGAAGCGGCCTCTTACCTGATGGGTAACTTTGCCGTGGCACCGCTGCGCGAAGCGGGTCTGACCGATGATCAACTGGACTTCTATCAGTTCCCAGTGATCAACCCAGATGTTGAACTGTCTGAAGACGCACCAACCGACACCTTCCACATCCCTGCAAACGCGAAGAACAAAGAAGCCGCACGTGAATTCCTGCGTTTCGCCACTTCACCTGAAGAGCAGACCATCATCAACAACGGTAAAAACCTGGGTCAGCTGCCTGTAAACGCTGCCTCTTCCGTGGATGATGATAAGTTCTTGCAGCAGGGCTTCCAGATGCTGTCCTCCAACTCGACCGGCGGTGTGGCTCAGTTCTGGGATCGCGATGCACCAGCGGAGATGGCGAAAGTGTCTATGGAAGGCTTCCAGGAGTTCATGGTCAAGCCAGACCAACTGGACAAAATCCTGGCGAAGCTGGAGCGCGCCCGCGGCCGCATCTACAAGTGATGAACTTGTGTCAGGGCACCTACGTGTCCTGACAAGCCATCTTTTCGGCGAGGCGGGGGTATCCTCCGCCTTTCCACCCTCAATTATCGGGTTCACTTATGACCGTATCCTCAGACATTCCTGAAACCGAAAGCTGGTTCCACCGCAACCAACAGCGCATTGCGCCGTGGTTGTTCCTGGCGCCAGGCATCCTGTTCTTTGCGGTCTATGTGATCGCGCCGGTGTTTCAGTCTTTCAATCTCTCGCTTTATGAGTGGGATGGGTTGGGCGAAAAGACCTATGTGGGGATGCGCAACTACGAAGATCTCTACTGGGAGTATGTGGATCGAGACGCCTTTTTCACGTCGTTGAAAAACAACGTGCTGTGGCTGTTTCTCTACCTGCTCGCCATTCCCGCTGGCCTGTTCATTGCGCTGTTTCTGAACCAGACTGTGCGTGGCATCCGCATTTACAAGTCTCTGTTTTTCTTCCCCTTTGTGATCTCACAAGTTGTGGTTGGCCTGGTGTTTACCTGGTTTTATGACCCGACCTTTGGCCTGCTGAACACCATGCTCGGCTGGGTTGGCATGGGGCCGATCAATGTCTTGGGCAATGAAAACCTTGTGACCTATGGCATCGTTGCCGCTGGCCTGTGGCCACAGACGGCCTATTGCATGATCCTCTACCTCACCGGATTGAACGCTGTTGACCCAGAGCAGATTGAGGCCGGGCGTTTGGATGGAGCCAAAGGCTGGTCGATGTTGTGGAACATCATCCTGCCGCAGCTGCGCCCAGCGACGTTTATCGCCTTTGTGGTGACCATCATTGGCGCGCTACGCTCGTTTGACCTGATCTCCATCATGACGCAGGGCGGCCCGTTCGGCAGCTCGCGCGTGCTGGCCTACTACATGTTCGAAGTGGCTCTGTCGGAATATGGCTTCCGCATGGGCTATGGCGCGGCCATCGCGGTGGTGCTGTTCCTGATTATGCTGTGCTTCATCACCTACTTCCTGTGGTCGATGTATCGCGAAGAGAAGGGGCACTGAGATGTTTCCGAAACCGATCGAAAAGCAATCCCCTGCCGCACAGGTTGCTTACAAATCTTTGCTTCCGGTGGCCTTGGCGTTCTGGCTGGCACCCTTGCTGGCGGTTGCGCTGTTCTCCGTAAAGCCGGATGCAGACTTTACCTCGGGCAACTACTGGGGATTGCCGTCGAGTTTTGAAGGCGCGGCCAACTATGGGCAGGTGTTCTTCAACTCCGATATGCCACGCTATTTGCTCAACTCGTTCATGATCACGGTGCCCACGGTGATTGGGGCCGTGGCGCTCAGCGCGATGACGGGCTTTGCGCTTGGTATTTACAAGTTCCGCGCCAACCTGTGGATTTTCTTCATGTTTGTGGCGGGCAATTTTGTGCCGTTTCAAATCTTGATGGTGCCGGTACGCGACCTGACCTTGGAGATGGGTCTCTATAACACCAAGACCGGCCTCGTGTTGTTCCATGTGGCGTTCCAGACCGGCTTCTGTACGCTGTTCATGCGCAACTTTATCCGGGCGCTGCCGTTTGAACTGATCGAAGCGGCGCGGGTGGAAGGCGTGAGTGAATGGCGCATCTTCTGGTATGTGGTGCTGCCGCTGATGAAGCCGGCGCTGGCCGCGCTGTCGGTTCTGATCTTCACCTTCATTTGGAATGACTACTTCTGGGCGGTCGTGCTGACCCAGGGGATCGAGAGCCAGCCGGTAACCGCAGGGATCACCTCGTTTAATGCGCAGTTCCGGGCGGCGTACCACCTGATGAGCGCAGGTTCGATTGTGGCGGCGCTGCCGCCGGTGGCGATGTTCTTCCTGATGCAGCGGCACTTCATTGCCGGTCTGACGCTTGGAGCCGTGAAGTGACGCAAGACATGCAAACCTGGCGCATTGATGCGCCGGGTCAGACCTTGGTTCTGGCCTCAGATGGGGGCGTGCCCAGCGCGCTCTACTGGGGGGCGGCTTTGCCAGCGGGGCAAGATCTTTCGGAAATCGGCCTGATCGCCGCGCGGGATGTGACCGGCGGGATGATCGACCGATTGCCAGATGTGTCTCTGTGCCCGGAAGCGGGGCAGAGCTTTCAGGGACAAGCGGGGTTAGTGGCCTATCGTGACGGTCAGTCGCTGTATCCTCGGTTCTCGCTGATTGAGGCAGATGGCGCGCGGTTTGAGTGTCGTGATGAGGCGCTTGACCTGACGATCTCTTTTGAGTTTGTCGTTGAGGGCGATGTGATTGCGGCACAGACAACGCTAGAGTCTGAGGCGGAGATCTCCGTGCATCATCTGGCTGCACCGGTGATGCCGGGGCCGCAGTATGGCGAAGAGATTTTGGATTTTTCCGGTCGGTGGATTGGCGAGTTTAAAATGGAGCGTGCGCCGTGGCGTGCAGGCATTCATATGCGAGAGGCGCGCGGTGGACGTTCTGGGCATGAACATCCGCCAATTGCCTATTTCCCGGAACGTGGCGCGCAAAACATTTCTGGCATTGTGTATGCCATGCATTATGGCTGGTCCGGTGGGCATGTGATGTATGCCGAAGAACTGCCGGATGGACGTCGGCAGATTCAGTTTGGCCATGCCACTGGGACCCGTGCCAGTGGGCAGGTGTTTGAAACGGCTAAGCTCTATTTGTCTGTTTCTGAAAGTGGGTTGAATGGCTGTGCAACAGCTTTTCAGCGGCATTTGCGGGATTACGTTGTGACCTGGCGGTATCCGGAGCGGCCTCGGCCGGTGCACTACAATTGCTGGGAAGCGGTGTATTTTGACCACGATGTCGCCGTTCTGAAGGACATTGTAGAGCGGGCCGCAAAGCTCGGTGCGGAACGTTTTGTCCTGGACGACGGTTGGTTTGGCAAGCGCGATGACGACACCAGCTCGCTGGGCGATTGGGATATTGATCCGCGCAAATGGCCGGATGGTCTGACACCGATCATTGAGCATGTGAAATCGCTGGGCATGGTGTTTGGTCTCTGGTTTGAGCCGGAGATGGTCAACATGGACAGCGATCTGGCGCGGGCCCATCCAGACTGGATTTTGGGGCCGGTGGATCAGGTCGAAGGGCGGCAACAGCGGGTGCTGGATGTCGGCAATCCGGAGGTGCGTGACTATCTCTATGGCAAGATTGCTGCCGTCTTGTCCGCGCATGACATTGACTACATAAAATGGGATCATAACCGACTATTGCCCATCGCGGATGCGGCGCAGGCCGACGGTGTCTACGCGCTTGTGAGGCGGCTGCGGACTGATTTTCCAGAGGTTGAGATCGAGAGCTGCGCTTCCGGTGGAGGTCGTATTGATGCCGGTATTTTAGAACACACGCAGCGAGTCTGGTTAAGTGACAGCAATGACGCGCTTGAGCGGCTGCGCATACAGCATGATGCGGCGTTGATGTTGCCGATGGTGATCACCGGCAGCCACGTGGGACCACGCCAATGCCACACGTCGGGGCGGGTGCATGACATCCGCTTCCGTGCCTGGGTCGCGGCGCAGCGGCACATGGGATTCGAGATGGACCCGCGCGAGCTGACCGATGAAGAGGCGGCGCTGCTGTCGCAGGTCACGGCCTGGTGGAAAGGCAATCGCGACTGGCGGCAAACAGCGGACATACTGCGCCTGGACGCTGCGGATCCAAGCGTGATTGCTGAGCAGCAGCTATCCCAAGACAAACAGCGGTTTGTGGTGTTTGCGGGCAAGGCATCGACCGGCACACAAATCATGCCGCGCCCATTGCGGCTGACCGGTTTGGAGCCGGATTCCACATATGAAATTGAGCTGATCAATCGGGATGAGGCGCATCATTTATCGCGTCGCGAGATGCCGTTGAAAGATGGACCCGTGACCGTGAGCGGTCAGCTATTGATGCAACAGGGTCTCATATTGCCGTGGTCCTTCCCGGACCGGATGTGGGTGATCGAAGGAAAGAAAAAATGAGCAAGAAGCGTCGTTCCCAGCATTGGTATGGAAAGCTAGACAAAGACGGGTTCATTCACCGCAGCTGGATGAAGAACCAAGGGTTCCCAGATCACGCGTTTGATGGGCGACCAATCATTGGGATTTGTAATACCTGGTCTGAGCTGACGCCGTGTAACTCCGGTCTGCGCACCTTGGCCGAAGGCGTGAAACGCGGTGTTTGGGAGGCTGGCGGCTTCCCAGTGGAGTTCCCTGTGATGTCGCTGGGCGAAACCCAAATGAAACCCACCGCGATGCTGTTCCGCAACTTGCTGGCGATGGATGTTGAAGAGAGCATCCGCGCCTATGGCATTGACGGTGTTGTGCTGTTGGGGGGCTGTGATAAAACCACGCCGGGTCAACTGATGGGCGCCGCCTCGGTGGATCTGCCAACTATCGTGGTGAGCTCAGGTCCGATGCTGAACGGCAAGTTCAAGGGCAAAGATATTGGCTCCGGCACGGATGTTTGGAAGTTCTCCGAAGAGGTACGTGCGGGGGAGATGACCCTGCAGGACTTTATGAACGCGGAAAGCGGCATGAGCCGCAGCGCGGGGGTGTGCATGACCATGGGCACCGCGTCCACGATGGCCTCTTTGGTCGAGGCCATGGGTATGGCGCTGCCAACCAATGCGGCGTTGCCTGCAGTGGATGCGCGGCGGATGGCTTTGGCGCACCTGACCGGCAAACGGATTGTGGAGATGGTGGACGAGGAACTGAAGCCGTCTGATATCCTGACCAAAGAGGCGTTTGAAAACGCCATTCTGGCCAATGCCGCTGTGGGTGGGTCCACCAATGCTGTTGTGCATTTGCTGGCGTTGGCAGGGCGTGTGGGTGTCGATCTGACGCTGAAGGATTTTGAGATTGGCTCAGAGATTCCGCTGCTGGTGAACTGCATGCCGTCTGGCAAATACCTGATGGAGGATTTCTGCTATGCCGGTGGCGTTCCCGCTGTGTTGAGCCAGTTGAAAGAGCATGTGCGCCCGGCGAACACCGTGTTGGGCAAGGATATCGCGGCCTATCACGATGGCGCGGAAATCTACAACGACGACGTCATTCGTCCGCTGGACAACCCGGTGAAACCGGCGGCAGGCCTGCGGGTATTGCGCGGCAACCTTGCGCCTAATGGGGCGATTGTGAAGCCGTCTGCGGCTACTGATCATCTGTTGGAGCATGAAGGCGAAGCCTATGTCTTTGAGAATATCGAAGACCTGAAAGCCAACATCGATAAACCGGAGCTGCCGGTGACCGCCGATACCATTCTGGTGCTCAAAGGTTGTGGCCCCAAGGGCTATCCGGGCATGCCAGAAGTCGGCAACATGCCGATCCCGGGCAAGCTTGTGAAAGAAGGTGTGCGCGACATGATCCGCGTGTCGGATGCGCGGATGTCAGGCACGGCTTATGGCACGGTGATCCTGCACGTGAGCCCGGAGGCACAGGCCGGAGGCACTTTGGCGCTGGTGAAAACCGGGGACCGGATCAAGGTGTCTGCCTCGGGCGGCGTGCTGGAACTGCTGGTGGATGAGGCGGAGCTTGAGGCGCGTCGCGCCGCTTGGGAGCCTGATCCGGAACATTACACGCGCGGTTATGCGAAACTTTACTACGACCATGTGTTGCAGGCCGATAAGGGGGCCGATTTGGATTTTCTTGTGGGCAAAGACACGCGGCTAGTCACACGGGAGAGCCACTGATGACCAGCACAATTTTTCCTGATCTGAAAGGCAAATCCGTCTACATCACCGGCGGGGCCAGCGGCATCGGCGCAGCCTTGACGGATGGGTTCATGGCGCAAGGTGCCAAGGTTGCGATCATCGGGCGCTCGGCGGCGGATGAGTTCATCGCAGAGATGGAGACAAAACACGGCGCGACGCCGTTGTTTATGCAGGGAGACATCTCCGACATTCCGCGCCTCCGGGGAACCATCCAACAGGCGGTGGGCGAAAATGGCGGGTTGGATGTGTTGGTGAACAACGCGGCCAATGACCAACGCCACACGATCGATGAGGTGGATGAAGAGTTCTACGACTGGATGCAGGCGGTGAACCAAAAATCCTATTTCTTTGCCTGTCAGGAAGCGGCTCGGCAGATGGATGGGAGTGGCTCGATCATTAACTTTAGTTCGATCAGCTACATCATGGGCAACGCGGGATACCCGATTTACACGTCCGCCAATGCGGCGATCACCGGTATGACACGCTCTCTGGCGCGGGAGTTGGGGCCCAAGGGCATCCGCGTGAATGCGCTGGCGCCGGGCTGGGTATTGACGCAAAAGCAGCTGGATATGTGGGCAGACCCGGATGCACTGGCGGCGCATATGGAGCGGCAGTGTTTGAAAGAGCATTTGACGCCGGAAGATATGATTGACCCCACGCTTTATTTGGCGTCAAACGCCAGCCGAATGATGACGGGGCAGTGCATGGCCGTTGACGGCGGCGTTGTGGTATCGGGGTAAGATATGTCTGTGCAAGCACAATGGATTGCAGTGGATTGGGGCACGTCAAAACTGCGTGCCTATGCCATGGAAGGCGACAGGCTTTTGGCCACGGCGCAGTCCGATAAGGGCATGGCGAAGCTAGACGCTGGCGGGTTCGAAGCGGCTTTGATGGAGTTGGTCGAAGGCTGGTTTGGCGACAGTCCGACAGATGTGATTGCTTGCGGCATGGTGGGCGCGCGCCAAGGCTGGGTTGAGGCGCCCTACACGGCGGTTCCTGCCCCCGCGCTGGCGCCGCAGCCGGTGCTTGTGCCCGATACGGATACGCGGCTTCGAGTGCATGTGGTGCCCGGTTTGAAACAGCCAAAGCCCGCGGATGTGATGCGGGGAGAAGAGACGCAGATTGCGGGTTTCCTGTCGCGCCACGCGAACTGGGATGGCGTTCTGTGCCTGCCAGGCACCCACACCAAATGGGCGCATGTCAGCGCCGATGAGGTGGTGAGTTTCCGGACCTTCATGACGGGTGAGTTGTTTTCGCTCCTGAGCAAGCAGTCTGTGCTGCAGCACTCGGTTGGCGAGGGCTGGGACACGGAAGCCTTTGCGGCGGGCATGGATGTCACGCTGTCACGGCCGGAAAACCTCGCCTCGGAACTGTTCGGCATTCGCGCCAGTGATTTGTTGAATGCAACACCCTCTGCGGCGGCGCGGTCCCGCTTGTCGGGGTTGCTGTTGGGGGCGGAACTCGCGGCATCGCGGCCTTATTGGCTGGGTCAGCAGATTGCGGTGATCGGGGAGCAGCAGCTGTCCGACGTTTATGCAGAGGCCCTGAAGGCCCAGGGCGGTTGGGTGACCGTTGTGGACTGTCAGGACATGACACTTGCGGGGCTGTCGGCCGCGCGCAACCTTTTGGGATAACAATATGAACCGGTCGATTATTGCTATCTTGCGCGGGGTAACCCCGGGCGAGATCGAAGCCATGGCGGATGCCATCATTGCAGTGGGTATCGATAAGATCGAGGTGCCGCTGAACTCGCCTGATCCATTGGAGAGCATTGCACTTTTGGCGAAAGGGTTTGGGGATCGGGCGCTCGTCGGGGCAGGCACGGTGCTCGAGGTTGCGCAAGTGGACGCGGTTGCGGGTGTCGGCGGGAAGCTGATCGTTTCGCCCAACTGCGACACCGGGGTGATTGCACACACTGCCAAACTGGGAATGGAAAGCTGGCCGGGCGTGTTTACGCCAACAGAGGCGTTTGCGGCTTTGAAAGCAGGCGCAACCGGTCTGAAGCTGTTCCCGGGAAATATGGCAGGGCCGGGCGGGTTGAAGGCCGTGCGGGCGGTCCTGCCCAAAGAGAGCAAGGTTTATGCTGTGGGCGGCGCAGGACCAGAGAACTTTGGTGAGTGGATTGCCGCCGGAGCGGACGGTTTTGGCATCGGCTCGGCGATTTACAAAGTTGGCATGAGTGTGAAGGATGTGCGTCAACGGGCAGAGGCCATTGTGGCCGCCTATGACGAGGCATTTGCATGAGCACTATTTTTGATGATCGACCGTGTGCGTTGGGCGAGGGGCCGCTGTGGCATCCGGAGCGCAAGCAGCTCTTTTGGTTTGATATTGTTGGCAAACGGATGCTGAGCCAGAAGGATGGCGAAGCGCGTGAGTGGCAGTTTGACGAGCATGTCTCAGCGGCCGGCTGGATTGACACGGACACGTTGATCCTGGCGTCTGAAACCGGCCTGTGGAAATTCTACCTCGACACCGAAGAGCAGGAGTATCTGTGCTCTTTAGAGGCGGACAATCCGGTGACGCGCTCCAACGACGGGCGCGCGGACCCCTGGGGCGGTTTTTGGATTGGGACCATGGGCAAAAGTGCGGAACCCAAAGCCGGTGCGATCTACCGCTACTTTGACGGTGAGTTGCGCAAGCTTGTCCCCGATGTGACGATCAGCAATGCGATCTGTTTTGATAAGGCGCGTGCTTGCGCCTACTACACTGACACCGTGACCAAGCTGGTTATGCGTCAGGCTGTGGATGCGGAGAGCGGTTGGCCAGTTGGCAAAGCGGAGGTCTATCTTGATCTCAACGCAGATGGCCTGAACCCGGACGGCGCGGTTGTGGATGCGGACGGCAATATCTGGATTGCCCAATGGGGCGCAGCCCGCGTGGCGGCCTATGATCCAGACGGCAACTACCTCAAGGCGGTCGCGGTTGGTGGGCAACACAGCAGCTGTCCGGCCTTCGGCGGGGATGATCTGACCACGCTTTTGGTGACCACCGCCCGCGAAGGCATCGATGAAAAGACATTGGCAGAGGCGCCGGAGAACGGCATGGTCTTTGCCATAGACAACGTTGCCCAAGGGGTGTCGGAACCACAGGTGATTTTATGAAGCAAGAACTGGGTGTTTGTTATTATCCGGAGCACTGGCCGGAAGACATGTGGGCCAAAGATGCGGCGGACATGGTCGCGGCCGGCATCCGCTGGGTGCGGATTGGCGAGTTTGCCTGGAGCCGTATGGAGGCTGTGCCGGGACAGTTGACGCTGGAGTGGCTGGATCGCGCGGTTGAAGTTTTGGGGGCGGCTGGCCTGAAAGTGGTGCTCGGCACGCCAACAGCAACGCCGCCGCGCTGGATGGTCGACAAACATCCCGACATGTTGGCGGTGGATGAAAATGGCGCGCCGCGTAAGTTTGGCTCGCGCAGACACTATTGCTTTAGCCACCAAGGTTATCGCGAAGAGTGCGCGCGCATCACACAGATTGTGGCCGAGCGCTATGGCAAGAACCCGCATGTGGCTGCTTGGCAAACGGACAATGAATATGGCTGTCATGATACGATCATCAGCTATTCCGAGCCTGCCAAACTTGCGTTTCAGGAGTGGTGCAAAGCCCGCTATGGCACGGTGGAAAACCTCAATGAGGCCTGGGGCAACGTGTTCTGGTCGATGGACTATGCCTCGTTTGATCAGATCGACTTGCCGAACCTGACCGTGACCGAACCAAACCCCGCGCATGTGCTGGCGTTCCGGCGGTTCTCCAGCGATCAGGTCGTCGCCTTCAACAAGGTACAGGCAGATATTTTGAAGGCGAACACCGATGCGCCGCTGATCCACAACTACATGGGGCGTATTCTGGAGTTTGACCACTTTGACGTGGGCGATGACCTCGATATTGCGAGCTGGGATAGCTACCCCATTGGGTTCTTGTCGGATCGTCTAGAGGCCTCTGACGAACACAAGGCGCGGTTCCTGAGGCAGGGTGATCCTGACATGCAGGCATTTCACCATGATCTCTACCGTGCGGTCGGAAAGGGCCGTTGGTGGGTGATGGAGCAGCAGCCGGGCCCGGTGAACTGGGCGCCGTACAATCCGGCGCCGTTGCCCGGCATGGTGGCTCTGTGGGCGTTGGAAGCTTTTGCCCATGGCGCAGAGGTGGTGAGCTACTTCCGCTGGCGGCAAGCGCCGTTTGCGCAGGAACAGATGCACGCGGGGTTGCAGGCGCCTGATGGTGTTGAGGCGCCTGGCATGGATGAGGCACGGGCCGTGGCCGGTGTCCTTGAGATGCTCAAGGAGCAAGACACGCAACAGGCGGATGTCGCGCTGGTGTTTGACTATGCCTCTGATTGGGCGTGGAAAACCCAACCGCAGGGCGCTGGGTTTGACTATTTCCGGCTGGTGTTTTCTGCCTATCGCGGATTGCGTCGCGCGGGATTGTCGGTCGACATCGTAAGCGCGGCGCACCGGGACTTCACCGGCTACAAGGCGGTGTTTGCGCCAGGCTTGGCCACGCTTGATCCAGCTTTGGTTCTGGCGATTTCCGAAGCGGATGCGCTGGCTGTGATGGGTCCGCGCACCGGGGCGATCACCGAAGAGTTCATGATCCCGGCCAAGGGCTGTTCGGGCGTGCCCAACCTGGATGTACGGGTCGATCTGGTCGAGAGCTTGCCGCCACATGCTGGCATGGATGTGGCGGGCGGTGGCCGGGTTGAGCATTGGCACGAACGTCTGTCTGGCGCTGCGGAAGTTTTGCTCAAAACGCAAGATGGCGCGGCGGTTCTGCAAGGTCAAAATGGGCGCTGGTATCTTGGCAGCTTCCCGGATGATGCGTTGTGGGACCGCGTGGTTTCCATGGCCTGTGAACAGGCTGGTGTTGAGATGTCTCCGATGCAGGATGGTGTGCGTCGGCGTCGATTTGGATCCTATGAATTTGTGATCAACTACAACAGCTTCTCAGCCAGTGTGGGTGGGCACCGTGTGCCAGCGTGTGGCGTGCTGGTGTTTGAAGGCAAAACGCCGGTTGTGGCATGTGATCTGAGCTCTGGCTAACAGCATTGACGTATGGATGAAATGAAGCGGGCGGTGCGAAAGCAGCGCCCGTTTTGCTTTGCAGCCTCCCGCAACGTCATGCTACGAGGGGATTGATCGCACAAAAAGTTCGTATACGAATTAGGCGGAAATAATTCGGATGCAAACTAAATATGGCAAAACCTCCCAAGATTTTCCTGTTGATGAACCGGGCCCATGCGGCAATCACCCGTGCGTCGGAACGAAAAACGCAAGCGTTGGCGGATTTGTCGATGCCGCAACACGGCGTTTTGGTGCTCCTGTCCAAACAGGATGGTCAGACTGTGACACAGCTCGCCAAAGCTTTGTCGATGCGCAAATCCAGCCTGAGCGGTTTGATTGATCGCATGGTGGAGCGCGGCTTTGTGCGGCGTGCGCGTCAGGACGCAGACGGCCGTGTGGTGAGAATTTATCTTGAACCGGCTGCCGAAAGCTTAGTGCAACGTACGGTGCCCTTTGTGCAGCACGTCAACGGGCTGTTGTTGGCGCCATTTGATACGGCGGAACAGGACGTCATCGGCCGGTTTCTAACCCATTTGGCGGAGAACGCCGAGGATGTGATCGATCAAGCGGAATGGCGTGAGGAGCAAATGTGATGTTGGATCAAGGTGACGTGATTGTTGAAGACATCCACTTCCATGCAGAGGACGATTGGAAGCTGGCGGGGACCGTTTATCGCGGGGCCGCGCCGCAGGTGGCCATCCTCATTTCCGCGGGTACGGGCTTCCCCAGACGGTTCTATCGTCACGTAGCCGCCTATCTAGCGCAACGTGGCGCGGTGGTTCTGATCTATGATTTCCGAGGCATTGGCGAGTCTGGAGCAGAAAATCTCGCGGTCAGCGACATCGACTATCCGGATTGGGGGCGCTTGGATATGACAGCTGCGCTCAACCATCTCCACAGCATTGCGCCGGGAGTGCCGCTGACAACTTTGGGGCACAGCATTGGCGGGCAGTTTGTTGGTCTCATGCAGAACCACAGCCAGGTTGAACGCCATGCCTTCGTGGCTGTTGGCAGCGGGTATTGGGGCGTGCACAAACTGCGTAACATCCCGTTGGAGCTGTTCTTCTGGTGGGGCTATGGGGCCTATTGCCTTGCGCGGCATGGGTACATCCCGGCAGGCGGCCTGTGGGGGGGAGAGGCCCTGCCGCCGAATGTGTTCCGCACCTGGCGGCGCTGGAGTGCGCGGCGCAGTTATCTGTTGCCGGAGTTGGCCGATGGACGCTATCCACATTACTTTGACGATCCATGCAGTCCAATCAGTGCTTGGGTATTGAGTGATGATCCGATTGCCACCAAGACCGCCTGTGGCGACACCCTGAGCCATTACAGCAAAGCGGAGAAGCACTTGGTGGTGCGGACACCAAAGCAGCTTGGCACCACGAAAGTGGGCCATGACGGTGCGTTTCGTAAAGGGCGTGAGGCGCTTTGGGTGGAGCTCTGGGAGTGGCTGGCAGATGGGCGTCTGCCGGAAGTGGCTGAGGTTCAGTAAGGCCCTGCCAAGAAACGAAAAAGGCCGGCTCCCGATGGAGCCGACCTTTGCATTTGGGTCAGACAAGGATCAGACCTTCAGGTTTGGAATGATCTGTTTTTTACGGCTCATTACGCCCGGAAGCACCACCGCGTCGCCGTCGACAGATGCGTCAAAGGACTTTTCGGCGACGGTTTTTACCAGATCGTTTGGTACGAGCAGGGTGGCTTCTTCATTCAGGATGTCCACAACAAACAACAGAACCTGATCCACACCATCTTCAGAGGCGACAGTGGTCATGCTGTCCATCAGAGAGGCTTTGCGGTCAAGCACAACGCCCGGTGCGGTGGTTTCCAGAACGGACACGCGGAACTTGGTGCCGTCAACTTCGTATTCTTTGGAGTCCATGCGCAGCAGCTCTGCGTCGGAGAAGGAAGATACGTCGGATTTTGCCGCGAACATTTCCGCCGCATAGGACGGGATGTCGATCCCCAGATCTGCCGCCAGTTTGTCACAAACAGCTTTGTCGTGATCGGTTGTGGTTGGGGAGCGGAATTCCAGCGTGTCAGACAGGATGCAAGTCAGCATCGCGCCTTTGATGTGGTCCGGCATTTCGATGTCGCCCATCAGGTCATGCATGATGGTCGCAGTACAGGCCACCGGACGAATGGTGATGTCGATCGGGCCTTTGGTTTCCAGGCCGCCGACCAGTTTGTGGTGGTCGATGATCGCCTGAACGTCTGCGCCGTTGATGTTGGCAGGCAGCTCGGCCGGGTTGTTAGTGTCGACGATCACAACCGCCGCGTCATCAGCAACGTCCCCAATGATTGCAGGCTTTGGCAGATCCCAGCGGTTCAGCAGCCATGCGGCTTCGGTGTTGGGCTCGCCCAGCAATTTGGCTTCGGCTGGAGTGCCTTTCACTTCGTTCAGATACCAGGCCCAGATAATTGGCGAGCCGGTGGAATCGGTGTCGGGGGATTTGTGGCCGAAAACTTGAATAGTCATGTCGCGACGTCCTTAGAAACAAAGAAAAACGGTGAAGTTGCGCGCCTTATAGAAGGGCGCGTTGTGTTTGTCACCTGCGGCTTTGGACCTGCGACCTCGCAGCGCGGAAGGCCGTCGCTTTATTGTGATTTCAAGGGCACGCGAGTGACACTGAAGCCTGCGTTCTGCAGCTGCTTGAGAACGCCGTGGTCGCCGGGTAAGTGCAAAGCGCCAACAGCAACAAGCGCAGGGGTTTGGGCCAGTTCGGTGCTCAGAACTCTGGCCCAGGTGGTGTTGCGGGCGATGATCAAATCGTCTTCTGCCTGCTTCAGCAGGGTGGCAAGCCGCGACTTGTTCTCATCACCGGCTGCGTTTTTGTAGGTTTCCGAGGTGTTGAACTCCCAAATGAGCTGAATGGTTTCCTTCAGATACATTTCAATCACAGTGCCCATCAGATCTGGTGCGGCGAGATCGGTATTGAGCGACAGGCTCCAGCGCAGGTCTTCCATTTGCTCTTCAAGCGGATCAGAGGCCAGTATGGCGAGGAGCCCCTCAATGCTGTCAAGCGAGGTGGTGGGGAGATTTTTGGTTTTAGCCATGGCGGCGATTTGTTGATCGAGGCCTTTTTTGCCTGACTTTACAACATCAAAGGCGCAGGGCGGCAGCATCAGGGTCATGCCAAGAAACCACGGTTGATAGCGGGCAGCGAGGAAGGGCGGCATGCCGCGTGCCTTGAGCTGCTCCTCAACGCGGGGCCAGAGGTCAGGGCCAAGGCGGTCAATCAGGGACGGGCCGGATTGGATCAGGTAGCTGTCAGGGTTTTCTGTGAGGTGCCGTTGAAAGCCGAGTTGATCGTCGTCTGTGAGTTCCAGAAAAACCTTTTCAGGCTGCGGAGTTAGCTCTTCCAGAAATACAACCATAGCGGCGTGTTCCGGCAGGTGCACATGGAAGGTGCCGATCAGGTGGCTGACCACGCCGTCCTTTTCGGCGCGCCAGAGCAGACCTTCGGAAAAGGGGGCTTGTGCGGCTTTGGCCTCAAGCGCTTGGCGTTCGCTTGCAGGCAAGGAGGGATAGAGGTTTTGTCCGCCACAATTGGCCGAGGCGATGCCGGAAAAGGTGATTAAAAACAAAAGGGTGGTCAAAAAACGCATCGGGGCCTCGCAACAGCAATTTGGGTCAAGGTAACAGGGCATTTTTGAGGCTCAAGGGGGAAAGCCTTGGGCGTGGTAAGTGATATGGGCAACGTGACGGTTTGGCGTTACCAAAGGGCATGGGCAAGATGGCAGAAACCGATCTTTATGCGCCAGTAAAGGCGTGGCTTGAGGCGCGGGGCTTTGAGGTGAAAGCCGAAGTTGGCGCGGCGGATGTGGTCGCGGTGAAAGACGGCGAAGAGCTTGTCATCATTGAGTTAAAGACCTCTTTCTCCCTCGTTTTGCTGCAACAGGCCGTTGCACGTCAGGCGGTGACGGATGAGGTTTATGTGGCCGTGCCGCGTTGGAAAGGGCGCGCGGGGTGGAAGGCGTTTTCCGGCAATATCGGCCTGTGTAAACGGCTGGGACTGGGAGTGCTGTCGGTGCGCCCCAAAGATGGCGCGGTGGAGGTGCATTGCGACCCTGTGCCGTTTCAGCCGCGCAAGTCGAAGGTGCGTAAGGCGCGGCTTTTGAAGGCTTTTTCCCGCCTTGAGGGCGACCCGAACACTGGCGGGATGCGTGGGGAGAAGGTCACTGTCTATCGACAGGACGCGGAAAAATGCGCGGTGTTTCTCAATGAAAACGGCGCGTCGCGGGGCCGGGATGTCGCCCAAGGCACGGGCGTTGAGAAAGCCACGACGATGATGCGCGACAACCACTATGGCTGGTTTGAGAAGGTCGACAAAGGCGTCTACATGCTGAGCGAAGCCGGGGTGATGGCCCTGGCGCAGGGCGGGGATTAACCGAGTCGTTTCGGGGCGAAAATCACGTCGGTATTACGTCGGTATCACGACTGTTTTGCGGAGGTGCGTTTTTTGGCGCGCTGCGGCGGCTTCGATAGTTCACGCATCGCACGGTGTTGCGCAAATCGGCGCAACGGGTGTAGGCGGTTTGGGACCACTTTAAAGGACAGCCCATGACCACCACACTCATCGTTTTGGCCCACCCCAGCCGACAGTCATTTAATGGTGCTTGGGCGGAGGCCTCGGCAGCCGCTTGCACAGCAGCGGGGCATGAGGTGTTGTGGAGTGACCTGTCTGCGCATCAATTTGATGCCACCGAAGGCGCGCGCCATTTTGGGCAGGACGCCGCCGGGCCGTTTGATCCGTTAAAGGCCCAAGAGGCGGCTGCTGCTGCGGGCACTTTGCCGGTCGATGTGGCGGCTGAGGCGGAGAAAATCCGGCAGGCCGATCAGATAATCTTTCACTTCCCGCTGTGGTGGTTTGCGCCACCCGCTGTTTTAAAGGGTTGGTGTGACCGCGCGCTGGTGCATGGCGGTTTGCATACGGTCGAGGAGCGGTTTGACACAGGGCGCTGTCGCGGCAAGCGGGCGCTGTTTTGTGTGACCACCGGAGCGAGCGCGGCGGAGTGTGGACCGGGTGGCAAAGAGGGGACGTGAACCTGCTGCTGTGGCCGTCGGCCTATACGCTGTGCTATCTGGGGTTTGATGTGTATGTGCCGGAAGTCGTGAGCGGCGTGCATGGCTATTTTGAAGGCGCTGAGGAAGCGGCATTGCAGGCGCGCCTGACAGGCGTGCTGGACGGGCAGGCGGCGCTTGTGGCCGGATTGGATGAGCGGCCAGTGATGCGGTTCAACGCCGATAGTGATTTTGATGAAAGCGGGCGGTTGAAGGCTGGAGTGGATAGCTTTTCGGCGTTTATTTGAGGGGCAGGTTGCTGATCTGGGTGTCGGAGTTTGCGAAACGTTAGGGCCGCGCCCGACTGCGGGTGGGGGTGAAGCCCCCTTCTATGGGGGCGGTCACCTCTCGGGAGCTTGCGACGCGAGCCCTTGACGGTCAATGGGGGTGGGCTGTCCGGCGATGCCGGGCGGAGGGTTCAAGAGGGAGCGGGCCGCACGGTGATGCCTTCTGGAGATGTCGTTGGCGAATGACGGTTGGGCGGACTTTGCTTCCGTTCGAAAATGTCCGATGAAGGTCCGGTTTGGAATATTCACGCAAGATTTTTGGAAAATTCAGGCAAGACTATAGCATGACCTAAATACAGCCTATAGTGGCATGAATTCTAATAGCTTGGACAATGATATGCGTTTGACAGTTTTAGTTGTTTTGGCACTACCACACTCGGGTTTCGCCGATACGAACTCATGCTTTGCGATTAACCCTAACGAATATCCTGCCGAGAGCATCTCAATATGCTCCAAACTACTTGCGACTGGAGAGCTGGAAACCACGGCAAGGGCAGAAGCCTTGGAGAACCGAGGAATAGCTTTCCGAGAAGTCGGTGAATACTCTAAAAGTATTGAGGATCTTGGTGCGAGCCTTGCATTGGTAGAGAATACCGCGACTTCGCGCATGCTCGCATGGACCTATCGCGAAACAGGTCGTCTGGCAGATGCCAAGCAACTTTACACGCGTGTTTTGGAGCTTGATACCCACTTCCAAGGCTGGCTCTCCCGCTGTGTCGTGAGACAAGATATGGAAAGTTACAAACTAGCGCTCGCCGACTGCCAAGAGGCTCTTCGGCAAGACAAGGAAAACCTCGATTCTCTCTATTTCACGGCTCGGGCTCACAGTTTTCTCGATCAACCTGAAGAGGCTCTTCCGTTGACTGTAGTAGCGATGGAATTGGCCCCAGAGGACCCGCGACATCTAGTGGCGAATGTTTGGGCAATGCATCAATTAGGGCAGACTATTGATGCACGTAATAAAGCGCTGGATGGGCTAGATCAATTTACTGACGAGCCTGGCTTGCTGTCGTTTCTCAACGAAACTCGCTAACTTCCAAACTCCGCTACATCTTAGAAGCGGACATTCATGGGCTGCGCAGTATTTGTAACACTGGGCTGTACCGGCATTGCGTCTCAAGCTCTCATACATCACACACAAAAAAAGGGCCGCCCGGAGGCGACCCTTTAAACTTGTCTGGCGGAGGCTTTCGTGACCTTGGCCCGTAGGCCAAGGCACTGTCGCATCACAATCCCTGACGGGAGTTGTGATTACATCATGCCGCCCATGCCGCCCATGTCTGGCATGCCTGCGCCTGCGCCGCCGTCTTTGGCTGGCTTGTCAGCAACCATCGCCTCGGTGGTGATCAGCAGGCCTGCAACAGAGGCCGCGTCTTCCAGAGCGGTGCGGGTTACTTTGGCTGGGTCGATCACACCGAAGGAGAACATGTCGCCATATTCTTCGGTCTGTGCGTTGAAGCCGAAGGAGGTGTCAGCGGATTCACGGATCTTGCCCGCAACAACCGCACCGTCCACACCGGCGTTTTCAGCGATCTGACGCAGAGGCGCTTCGATGGCTTTGCGCACGATGGTGATACCGGCGTTCTGGTCAGCGTTTGCGCCTTCCAGACCTTCCAGAGCTTTACCAGCCTGAACCAGCGCAACACCACCACCTACGATCACGCCTTCCTGCACGGCCGCGCGGGTCGCGTTCAGGGCGTCATCAACGCGGTCTTTGCGCTCTTTCACTTCCACTTCGGTCATGCCGCCAACGCGGATCACAGCAACACCGCCTGCCAGTTTGGCAACGCGCTCTTGCAGCTTCTCACGGTCGTAGTCGGAAGAGGTTTCTTCGATCTGAGTGCGGATCTGAGCCACGCGTGCTTCGATCTCGGCTTTCTCGCCTGCACCGTCAACGATGGTGGTTTCGTCTTTGGTGATCTCGATTTTCTTAGCAGTGCCGAGCATGTCCATGGTGACGTTCTCGAGCTTCATGCCCAGATCTTCGGAGATAACCTGACCACCGGTCAGGATCGCGATGTCCTGCAGCATTGCTTTGCGGCGGTCGCCGAAGCCAGGTGCCTTAACAGCAGCAATTTTCAGGCCGCCGCGCAGTTTGTTCACAACCAGAGTTGCCAGCGCTTCGCCTTCAACATCTTCCGCGATGATCAGCAGAGGCTTCTGGGACTGGATCACCTGCTCGAGCAGTGGCACCATGGACTGCAGGGAGGACAGTTTCTTCTCGTGCAGCAGCACCATGCAGTCGTCCAGATCAGCGATCATTTTGTCTGCGTTGGTCACGAAGTAAGGGGAGAGGTAGCCGCGGTCGAACTGCATGCCCTCAACAACATCGGTCTCGGTTTCCAGACCTTTGTTTTCCTCAACGGTGATCACACCTTCGTTGCCAACCTTCTGCATCGCGTCTGCGATCTGACGGCCGATTTCTTCTTCGCCATTGGCGGAGATGGTGCCAACCTGTGCAACTTCGTCGGAGTCTTTTACTTCGCGTGCGGAGGAAACGATGCCTTCAACCACTTTGGCAGTTGCCAGGTCGATGCCGCGCTTCAGGTCCATTGGGTTCAGGCCAGCTGCAACCTGCTTCAGGCCTTCTTTCACGATTGCCTGCGCCAGAACGGTCGCGGTGGTGGTGCCGTCGCCAGCTTCGTCGTTGGTGCGGGAAGCAACTTCCTTCACCATCTGTGCGCCCATGTTCTCGAACTTGTCTTCCAGCTCGATCTCTTTGGCCACGGATACACCGTCTTTGGTGATGCGTGGTGCGCCGAAGGATTTCTCCAGAACAACGTTACGGCCTTTTGGGCCCAGGGTCACTTTAACCGCGTCTGCGAGAACGTTTACGCCGCGCAGCATTGCGTTGCGGGCATCGGTGTCAAATTTGACGTCTTTTGCCATCTTCTTGGCTCCTAAATTCGTAAATGTCGGTCAGACGATTAGGCAATGATGCCCATGATGTCGGATTCTTTCATGATCAGCAGCTCTTCACCGTCTACGGTGATTTCGGTGCCGGACCATTTGCCGAACAGGACTTTGTCGCCTGCGGACACGTCGAGTGCGACGCGGTTGCCGGCGTCGTCACGCAGGCCTGCGCCTACGGATACAACTTCGCCTTCGGCTGGTTTTTCTTTGGCGCTGTCTGGAATGATCAGACCGCCAGCAGTTTTCTCGTCGCTTTCAACGCGGCGTACGAGCACGCGGTCATGCAAAGGTGTAAAAGCCATGACTAGGTTTCCCTAACTAGAGTTGTCTCCCTGACTCCCTCAGCGGAGCCGTTATCACTCCCTGTCGGCGAGTGCTAACGGCGAAAGAGTTAGGGAGAGAAAGAAGGAGAGTCAACGGCGTTGCGTGAGATTTTTGTGAAGAAGTCGTCTCTCCCGAATGGAGGCGCGAAATATAGGGCTGGTCCAAAGGCAAAGGGAGGCAAACACAACAAAGCGTAAGGCTGCTTGGGCAACACCAAATGTTAACGCCTTTGTAGCAGGTTGAACTAGGTGCGCATCGAAACAGGGCTTGGGGGTTTTGAGTGCGCAACCGGCGTAGGGGTAAGCCAAGGCTTTGAGGTGAGTGGATGAAAGACGGTTTCGAAAAAGGTGTCGGGGACAACGTATATGCGCGTCTGGCGAGCGAATACTGTGCCGACAGCATTGTCATTACGGACCCAAGCGGCTGCACAGAGTGGGTCAATGAGGCCTTTACCCGCACAACCGGGTACTCGCTACAAGATGCAAAAGGCGAGTTGCCCTGTCAGTTGTTAAAGGGGGCAGAGACCTGTCGGGCGACCATGCAGGAGATTCAGCAGGCCCGGAAGGATCGCCAACAGTTTCGCACAGAGATTCTTCAGTACACCAAAGACGGCCGTCCTTTTTGGTTTGAGTTGCGCATAAACCCAGTCTTTGACGCGGATGGGCGGCACACACATTTTGTCGAGACCGAACGGGATATTACGGAACGAAAAGAGCTTGAGATAAGCAGTGCCGCGGTTATCAACGCGGAGGTTCAGCGTGAGGTTGAACGCAAGCTGGTCGCGCAGACAAGTGAGTGGCTTTACTCCGCGAAGTCGCTGCCAGAGTTGCTTCGGGTTGTGGAAGCCTCGATGCGTCAGATTTTCCCCGAGGCAGATGGTGAGTTGTATGTATACTCCAATTCGCGCGACACCTTGGATTTGATCGCACATTGGGGACACGCAAAACCAGAACACCTGCACATCGCGCCAGACAGTTGCTGGGGCTTGCGCCGTGGGAGGCCATATGTCTACGGCTCCGCGGACATTCAGTTTGCCTGCGACCACAACCAAAACGACGAACATCCGAGCTTTTGTTTGCCGATTATGGCGCATGGCGAAACCATCGGCCTGTTGCATTTGTGCTTTCGAAACATGCGTATTGCCGAGGTGGAAAAGGTTGAATTGGAGGGGTTTCTAGCGGGTAGACGTGATTTAGCGCTGGTCTGCGCGGAGCAGATCAGTTTGTCGGTCGCCAATGTGCAGCTGCGGCAGGAGCTTCAAGATCAATCCACCCGGGATCCGCTCACCTCGCTCTGGAACCGCCGATGGTTTCTTGAAGCAGCTCTGCGTGAGTTCAATCGTGCACGTCGCGACAATGCTCCGGTCTCGATCATTTCGTTGGATGTCGATCATTTCAAAAAGTTCAACGATCACCATGGGCATGATGCGGGAGACATTGTGCTTCGGGAAGTCGGCGAAGTGATGAAACGCACCTTTCCGGACGATTGCTATCCGTGTCGCATTGGTGGGGAAGAGTTTGTGGTTCTTTGTACTGGACACTCAACAGACGCAGCTGCCGAGCTGGCGGAAGAGTTCCGGGCCGCGATCTCTGAACATCGCGTGCCATATGGCCGTGAAATATTGCCGCGCATCACGATTTCGGGGGGCATTGCCACGTTCCCGGATGCGGGCAGTGAAGTGATAACCCTGCTGCGGGCCGCGGATGAATGTTTGTATTTGGCGAAGGAGCAGGGCCGCAATCAGATTGTTCTTCCCGAGTCCATCGCAGACAGTCTTGAAAAGGCGAAGGAAGAGGGGGCCAGCAAACCGGCAAGTAAGTCCAAATAGGGCTGGAGGTTTGCGCACAAGCATTTGACAGCTGGATCAAGCTACAGGGCTCGCTCGGAAAGTTTGAAAAAGCGGTGGCTTGACCAACTCGTGGCGTCGAATACTTGGTTCATCGGTCACGTCGCGCCGCCGGTGATTTACATTGCGTTCGGGTCAAGTAGTGTTTGCTGGCATTGAATAAGGGGCGCGACATGCAGATCACCGCAAATGGCATTCAAATTGAGGTGCAGACCTATGGGCCTGAGGATGGCGTTCCACTGGTGCTCATTCGCGGGCTGGGATCGCAGCTGATCCATTGGCCAACAGAGTTCTATGAAGGTCTTGCGAAGGCAGGCTTTCGCGTGGTGCTGTTTGACAATCGCGATGTGGGGTTGTCGCAACGCTGTCCTAAGGCGGGCGTGGCAAGCGATGCGGATGAGATCACCGCGGCGGCTTTGGCCGGAGGGCCAACGCCTGCGGCCTACCGGCTGAACGATATGGCAAAGGACGTTGTGGGTGTGATGGATGCGCTGGGTCTTGAGAAGGCGCATGTGTTTGGCATGTCCATGGGTGGCGCGATCACGCAGCTTTTGTGTCTGGATCATGCGGAGCGATTGCTCAGTGGGACCATCGTGATGGCTACCGCGCGGCCGTTTGCGGAGCGGGGCGGCAATGCAGAATGGCTGGCGACCTTGTTGGCGCGGCATGTGGATCGCGAGACCTATATTAAGAGCTGCATTGCCGAGTATATCAATTGGGGCAGCCCGGCCTATCCGATGACCCAACAAGAGGTCGCGGCGCAGGCGGCTCAAGCCTTTGATCGGGCGTTTGATCCCGAAGGCGTCAACCGGCAGGTTCTCGCGGTGATCGCGTCCACGGATCGGCGGCAGGACCTAACGCAGGTGGCGCTGCCTTGTCAGGTCATTCATGGTGAAGAGGACACGCTGATCCCGCCGGAAGCGGGCGCGGAGATTGCAGGGTTGATCCCAAATTGTGACCACCACCTAATCGAGGGCATGGGGCATGTGATCACGCCAAAGCAAGCGCCGATGCTGATTGAGATGATGCAGGATTTCATCACCCGCCGGGCGTCCTAGGCGCACGGGTTGTTGCGCAGCTGTGGGCGGACTATATCCATCCCAGCTTTGATGGAGGTTTTATGGGCCAGAAACTGGATGCCTGATCATGGCGGGTGGCGCGATGCCCACCCGGTGCACAACAGAGACAGCGAAACCGGCGCCTTTGCGCGGGGCTGTGCGTTTGTGCCTTTCCCATTTTCTGGTACCTTGCGGTGTGGCCAGATGTGGCGTGACCGCTCCATGAGAGACTCTCAACAATGACACGGGACTATTCCCAATTTTTGCCAACAGGGGCCGAAACCAAAGCGGAAACGCCAAAGCGGTCGCCCTTGGATATTCTGGGCTGGCAATCGTTTTTTGCTCAACAAACCGATCTGGACATTCTGGCGGCCACCCCGCCGGTGCGGGTGGTGGAAGTGCATCGCAACGGATTGCGGGTGCGCGGTGATGGCATTGATACGTTGGTGCCGCCGGGGCCGGAGGCGACGGTGGGCGACTGGCTGCTCTATAACGCCGAACTGCCGAGCCACAGTGAAGTGCTGGACCGCAAGAGCTTGTTTAAGCGCCGTGCCGCGGGGCATGATCGCAGCATTCAGATGATTGCCGCCAATGTGGACACCGCCTTTGTGGTCACCAGTTGTAACAACGACTTCAAAGTGGCGCGGTTGGAGCGGTTCCTGGCGCTGGCCTTTGAGGCGGAGGTAACGCCGGTGATTGTGCTGACCAAGGCGGATCTGTGTGAAGACACCACGCCGTTTGTGGAACAGGCACAGGCGATTTCGGATCGGGTGCCGGTGGTGCTTTTGAATGCCAAAAGCGAGGAACCGGCCGCAAAGCTGGCGGACTGGAGCAAGCCGGGGCAGACGATTGCGTTTCTCGGCACCTCTGGCGTGGGCAAGTCCACGCTGGTGAATGCGCTGTTTGGCACAGAGCAGGCCGAGACCGGGGCGATCCGTGAGGACGACAGTCGCGGGCGGCACACCACGACGAGCCGTCAGTTGCATTTCACCGACGCGGGGCTGGCCATTCTGGACACGCCGGGGATGCGGGAGCTGCAGCTTGCCGACGCGGGTGACGGATTGGCGGACTTGTTTGCCGATGTGGTCGAGCTCGCAACCCAGTGCAAGTTCCGCGACTGTGCCCATGAAAGTGAGCCGGGTTGTGCGGTGCGGGCGGCGATTGACGCCGGCACGCTGGATGTGGAGCGGCTGGAGCGTTGGCGCAAGCTGGAAGCGGAAGAGCGGCACAACACGGCCTCGCTCGCGGAAAAGCGGGCCTATGACAAGAACTTCGGCAAGATGATCAAGACTGTGACCAAGGCGCACAAAGGGCGCAAGGGGCGGCGCTAGGCACCCATCACGGGCTTGTGAACTCTTAGGACCGGCGCGCGGAGTGATCTGCGCGCCGTTTGGCTGCGTACCTTTTGCAAAACTAGTCTGACAAGCGACGGGAGGCGCAAGGCGGATGCACATGCGATTGCCACTTCGGGAACGGGTACTCATAGCGCTCTTGAGCGGAGCGCTGCTGTTGGGCTGGGCGGCGGAGGCCTCAGCCAATTCTGCATCCCCGGCGCCGGAAGTGCGCAGCATTCTGGGACAGCCCCAGGAATTGGGCACCGGACAGTTCCGGTGGCTTGGCTTCAAAGTTTATGACGCACAGATGTTTGCGCCACAGGGGCAAGGGTTTGACCGCAACGGCTCGTATGCACTGGAGATCGAATACGCCCGCAAAATCAAACGCAAAATCCTGCTCAAGGCCAGCATGGACGAGATGGAGCGGATTGAAGGCAAGAAATCTGACCATGGGCAAATTCAGCAGAAGCTGAGCGCCTGCTACCGCGATATTCAACCGGGCGATCGGATTGTGGCGTCGCCCAAAGGAGGCAATGCCCTGAAGTTTTGGGTGAATGGTAAGAGTACCTGCACGTTGCAGCACAATGGTATTCGGGATCGCTATATGGCGATCTGGTTGAGCGACAAGGCGCGGGATCGCGGCTTTGCGCAACAAGTTTTGGCCAGTCAGAAATAGCGCAGCTTTCCGGCTCCCCCAAACCCCCGCACTGTGGTTCGCTTTCCATGGTGCCCGGAAAATGGGTGCTGTTTCCCTGATTGGCCGTTCGCCCTGCCTTAGAGTTTGGTCCTTCTCTGGCGGGGCAAGCGTGTGACCCGGCTTGCTTGCTTCGCCGGGTCACACGTGTCACCAAGGGCTTCATGAAGTTGTTTCTCCTGACCGCTGTCACGATGACGGCCTTTGCCGCGAATTCTGTCCTCAACCGCGCTGCCGTGAGTGGCGCTGGCATGGAGGCGGTGGATTTTGGCGTGGTGCGGCTGATCAGCGGGGCCGTGGCCTTGGCGGTGCTGGTGGCTTGGCAGCGGCGTGGATTTGCGCTGGGCGGGGGCGGGCGTAGCGTCGCTGTTGCGGGCTTGCTGGCGTACATCGTTGGTTTTTCACTGGCGTATCGCGGCCTAGATGCCGGTTTGGGCGCTTTGGTGCTGTTTGGCGTGGTGCAGATCACCATGTTTGGCGGCGCAGTGGTGGCGCGCGAAGCGGTGCCAATGACACGTTGGCTGGGCGCAGGCCTGGCACTTGGCGGTTTGGTCTGGCTGTTGGCGCCGACCGGCGGCCCCGCGATTTCGGTCGCGCATGTGGCGATGATGGCGGGCGCGGGGCTTGGCTGGGGCATCTATTCGCTACAAGGACGCAAAGAGGTGGACGCGACGCAGGCCACGGCGATGAATTTCATTTTGGCGGCCCCGGTGGCTTTGGCACTGGGGGCCGCTTTGGGCATGAACATGGAGATGCCAGCGGCGGGCGTGGCGCTGGCGGTGGTGTCTGGTGTGGTGACCTCGGGGCTGGGCTATGCCCTGTGGTACGCGATTTTGCCAAGCCTTGGCGCGAGCCTCGCCGCAGTGGCGCAATTGTCGGTGCCGGTGATCGCGATGGCCGGCGGCATGGCGTTTTTGAGCGAGCCGCTGACGCTGCGCTTTGTCGGTGCGGCGGTGCTGGTGATTGGCGGCGTGCTGGTGTCGATGCGCAAGGCGTGATGTAGTCTGCCGGAGCGCGCAGCGGCTCGGCCTGCGCCTGCCCAGGCAGGCACAGGCCTGCGTTTCAGAACTTCAACAAGGGTTCCAAAGCGTCGTAATGCACGCTATCATCCCAGGCTACATCCGGAAGGCTGAGCGGGCGGTAGGAGATCTGGTCCATCTCTGCGCGGGAAAAGAAACGGCGTTTGGAGACGATATTTTCCGGGTCCTGCCAGCTTTCGTCCAGCGCTCCATCGGTGATGGTGCAGCGGAAAAATAGATCGACCTGATGAAAATCGCTTTCCTCGTCGTGGAATTCGTTGATCAGACAGGGCGCGCCAACGGAGACTGTAAGACCGCATTCCTCATGCACTTCGCGGATCAGATTGTCGGCCAGGCTGCTGTGTTTTTCGACGCCCCCGCCGGGCGCGCACCAGAGCGCGCCTTTGTGATCTGGGTAGGCGTTGACCAGCAAGAGGCGGTGCTCATGCAGGATCACGGCGCGGGCGGCGAGACGCAACGGGCGCGACTTTGGTGGGCGAAGGGTTGCCATTGGGGCGCTTTCCGTAAGGTTTTTGCTTTTGTAGGCCCCGCTTAGGGCCTATCTCAAGTCTATGGTTCGATTTTTGAAAATGGCAGCGGTGCTGGCCTTGGGGCTGGGCACGCAGAGTTTGGCAGAGCAGCAAAAAGTGGTCGCAGAGTCGGCGGCGCAGGACTGTGTGATCCTGCTGCATGGGTTGGCGCGCTCTGAGAGTTCCTTTGTTTTGATGGAATTGGCGCTGGAGCGCTATGGCTACAAAGTGGTGAGACTGGGCTATCCCTCCACCAAAGAAGAGATCGAGACACTGGCCGATATGACACTGCCCAAGGCGGTGGCGCAGTGCGGCTGGACCAAGGTGCATTTTGTCACCCATTCGATGGGTGGCATCCTGACACGCGTGTGGTTTGAAAACCACCGCCCACCGGAACTGGGCCGCGTGGTGATGTTGGGGCCGCCCAACAAAGGCTCGGAACTGGTGGATGAATTTAGCTATCTGGAGCCGTTTGTCTGGCTCAACGGCCCGGCGGGGATGCAGCTTGGCACCGATGGGTTGCCTGCCAACCTGCCGCCGGTGGATTTTGAGCTGGGTGTGATTGCCGGGGACAAGTCGCTCAACCCCTACTACAGCAGCCTGATTGCCGGGCCGGACGATGGCAAGGTCTCGGTGGAAAGCACCAAGGTGGAAGGCATGGCGGACCATATTGTGCTGCCGGTGACACATACGTTTATGATGAACAACCCAATGGTGATTGTGCAGGTGCGTGAGTTTTTGGAGACCGGTGCGTTTGACCATGACATGGAATGGGGGGATGCGGACGCCACCCTGCGGGAGCTGCAGCGGATTGTGGATGTGGATGGTGATCCTGAGGCGGAGCAGGACGACGATCTTTGGGATCGGATGTGGCGCGAGATTGTCGGGCCGATTGCGTCCGACCAAAACGGAGCGGACGGCCAATGACCGATCTGCTGTTGCACGGCGCTGAGGTGTTGCGCCCGGAGGGGTTTGCGCAAGAGCCGCTTGGGATTGTGGCCGGTAAGATCGGGGATGCGGACGGTGCGCGGCAAGTGGATTTGCGCGGGTGTCAGATTTTGCCGGGCATCGTGGATCTGCACGGTGACGGGTTTGAGCGGCATCTGGCCCCGCGCCGTGGGGCGATGAAAAACCTTGGTGATGGTTTGGTGTCGGTGGACGCCGAATTGGCCGCTAATGGGATCACCACAGCGGTGTTGGCACAGTTCTGGAGTTGGGAAGGCGGGATGCGCTCGCCTGATTTCGCACGGCGTTTTTTGGAGGCGCTGGCCGCGACAGAAGGGCTGCGCACCGAGATGTTGGTGCAGTTGCGGTTCGAGAGCCATCTGCTGGAAGACTACACGGCGTTTGAGGCAGCAGTGGCCGCGTTTGACGTGCCTTATGTGGTGTTCAACGATCACTTGCCCCATGCGGCATTGGCGAAGGGAAAAAAGCCGCCCCGGTTGACCGGGCAGGCCCTTAAGAGTGGGCGCAGTCCTGAGGCACATCTGGCGCTGTTGCAGGCGCTGCATGCGGTGACGGAGTCCGTACCCGAAGCGGTGGCACGGCTGGCGGCGCGGTTGGCGGACAAAGGCGTGAAGCTAGGCAGTCATGATGATGACAGCGCGGCGACGCGGGAAAATTGGCGTGGTTGCGGGCTGTCGATCAGTGAGTTTCCAGAGACCATGGAGGCAGCGGAGGCGGCCAAAGCCGCGGGCGATCCGGTGGTGATGGGCGCGCCGAATGTGGTGCGTGGCGGTAGCCATTCCGGCAAGGTGTCGGCAGCCGAGATGGTGGCCGCGGGACTGGTGGATGGCTTGGCGTCTGATTACCACTATCCCGCGCCACGACAGGCGGTGTTGCGGCTGGTGGAGGATGGTGTCTGTGCGTTTGCAGAGGCCTGGGCCTTAGTGTCGGCCAAGCCCGCGGAGGTGCTGGGGCTGAATGATCGCGGCACCTTGGAAGCGGGCAAACGCGCGGATCTGGTGATTGTGGATGCGCAGAGTGGTCGGATTGGGGCCACGTTGGTTGGCGGGCAGGTCAGCTTTATGGCAGGCGATGTGGCCGCTCGCTTTATGGGGTAGGGGCTTTGCCCCGTCACCGCAGCGCGGTGACTCCTCAGGATATTTGGAGGCTGTGAAGGTACAGGGCCGTGCAAGAGTTTGAGTTTGAAGATTTGCAGGCGGTGCCGCGGGGGCTTTTGGCGGCGCAGATGGCGGATGCGCGGGTGGCAGCGCATTTGCCGTTGCTCGACGGCACCTTTGACGTGGAAGCGTTTTTGCAGTCCAAGGCGCAGCGCTGGGCAGAGGATGGGCTGGGCCATTGGGCGATCTGGCAAGGTGATGTCTTTCTCGGCTGGGGCGGCTTTGAGCAAGAGGGTGACGTCTGGGATTTTGGGCTGGTGCTTGTGCCTGCGGCCTTTGGGAAAGGCTTGGCGATCACGCGGCAGGCGCTGGCTTTTGCGGCGGAGGATGCGGGGATTGAGACGGTGCAGTTTTTGTTGGCCCCGACCCGGAGATCGGTGAAAGCTTTGGCGCGAATGGGCGCAAAGGAGGTGGGGGAGGTCCGCTATGGCGGGCAGACCTTCCGCCGGTTTTTGTTGGATACGAAGAGTTAAAGCGTCATGCGAAAAAACTGAATCCCTTAACGCTGCCTGAAATCGAAGATTTCAACGCGTTAAAGGATGCTTGGCGTTTTTAGTTTTTCGTCAGACGCTCTTATCGCCGCGTTTGATGCGGTTGACGTGGCCCATTTTGCGGCCAGCTTTGGTTTCCGCTTTCCCGTAGAGATGTACGGCGGTGTCGCGCTCTTGCAGCAGCGCGGGCAAGCGATCCATGTCGTGGCCAATCAGGTTTTCCATCACCACATCGCTGTACCGCTGACCGTCGCCCAGAGGCAGGCCGGTGACGGCGCGAATGTGCTGTTCAAACTGATCCACAGCGCAGCCGTTTTGGGTCCAGTGGCCGGAGTTGTGCACCCGCGGGGCGACTTCGTTCACGATCAGCCCGTCTTTGGTGACAAAGAGCTCCACCCCCATGACGCCAACATACTCCAGTTTGTTCAGGATGTTGGCGGCGAGCAGGACGGCGTCCATGCGCTGACCAGCGGACAGGCGGGCGGGCACGGTGGTTGTGGCAAGGATGCCGTCTTTGTGCACGTTTTCACCGGGATCAAAGCAGGCAACCTGACCGTCTAGGCCACGGGCGGCAATCACGCTGACCTCGTGGGAGAAGTCGACAAAGCCTTCCAGCAGGGCTGGTGCACCGGCCATATCGGCCAATGCGGTTTCGGCGTCTGCGGCGGTTTTCAGACGGGCCTGACCTTTGCCGTCATAGCCGAAACGGCGGGTTTTCAGGATTGACGGCGCGCCGATCTCGGCTACGGCTTTGTCCATGTCGTCCGCGTCGGTGACATCCGCGAACGGTGCGGTTTTCAGGCCGAGGTCTTGCAGGAAGGTCTTTTCCGTCAGCCGGTCTTGAGAGACCCGCAGCGCTTCGCGGTTGGGATGGATCGGGCAATGCGCTTCGAGAATGTCCAGTGCCGATGTGGGGATGTTTTCAAACTCGTAAGTGATGACATCCACAGCCTCGGCAAATTCGCGCAGTGCCTCTGCGTCGTCGTAGGCTTTCTGGAAGTGATAGTTCGCCACATGGCTGGCTGGGCAGTCTCCGCCAGGTTCATAGACACAGGTCTTGTAGCCCAGACGGGAGGCCGCAACCGACAACTTGCGGCCGAGTTGACCACCACCGAGAATTCCAATGGTCGATCCGGGAGCGAGAGGCTTAGTCATCTTGTGGCTCATCTGGAATAGAGGCGGAGAGGGCGTCGCGCCAGGCGTCCAGACGTTCGGCTAGATCGGCGTCTTGCAGTGCCAGAATGCCAGCAGCCATAAGGCCCGCGTTGGCGGCACCGGCGGCGCCGATGGCCATGGTGGCAACTGGGAAACCTTTTGGCATCTGCACGATGGAGTAGAGGCTGTCGACGCCAGAGAGGGCGCGGGTTTGAACGGGAACGCCGACCACTGGCACGCGGGTTTTGGAGGCCATCATGCCGGGCAGGTGCGCCGCGCCGCCAGCCCCAGCGATGATCACCTGAAGGCCACGACCTGCGGCTTCCTTGCCGTAAGTCCAGAGACGATCCGGGGTGCGGTGGGCGGAGACAATCTTCTTTTCGTAAGAAATGCCCAGCTCTTCCAGAATGGTGGCTGCTTCTTTCATCGTGGGCCAGTCAGACTGGCTGCCCATGATGATGCCGACTTGAGGTTTGTCCGTCATATGCGCCTCTGAGATCAGAATTTGGCTCGCGTTATAGACGGTTCAGGAATTTAAGCAATGCGGCGGGTGGGGTCTGCGGAAATGTGTGTGTAATGAGGTCTGATGTGCGACCTGATGCTCAAAAAATGCACATATGAGTGGTGGTAAAAACGCAAAAGCACCCTGCCAAATTGCAAGATGCTTTGCGGAAATGCGAGGTGAGGCGGGTGCTTAAGCGGCTTGCTTCAGCGTAACGCCTTTGCGCTTGGCGATGAAAGCGGCGCGGCGTGCGCCCCGGGCCCATGGCATTTGTGGCGCGTCTTTTTGGGATGCTGCAACTACGGACTTAACGAAGCGGCTCTGGGTTTTCATGTCTGCTCTCCTTGGCATGTCTTGGTCTCTTGTGGACCATTGTTTCCAACTTGAGATCAGTCTCGTGTTGAAATGGGGCAGAGATGCGGCAGGATTGGTCAGATTTGAGGAAAATAGAGAGACAAATCTGCGGTATTCGCAGAAACTATTTATTTACAAACAGATAGAGGCAATCAGGCGACCGTAGTCGGCCTCTTTGGCATGGGTGGTACGGCGGTAAGAGTAGAATCTGTCCGGGTCAGAATAGGTGCAATGGCGAGTCCATTCGGCTTTGCCAATGTTTGCAGCATGTAAACGATGCAGGCCGTAGGCGGGCAAGTCGAAGAGTTTGCGGTCGCCGTCGCCATCTTTGAAGAATCTGCTGTTGCCCGCGTCTTCGGTGAGGAAGGCATCGAGGAACTCCGGGCCAACTTCGTAGGCCTCTTGGCTGATGCAGGGGCCGATGACTGCGTGGGTATTGGCGCGAGTGGCGCCGAGGGCTTCCATCGCGTCCAGCGTTGCGTCGAGCACGCCATCCAAGGCGCCGCGCCATCCGGCGTGGGCGGCGCCAATCACACCGGCGTTTGCGTCCGAAAACAGCACCGGTTGGCAATCGGCGGTGAGAATCGACAGGGCAAGGCCGGGGGTGGCGGTGACAATCGCGTCGGCGCGGGGGCGTTCGCCTTCGATCGGGGCGGCGATTGTGGCGACATCGGCGGAGTGCACTTGGTGCACGGAAGCAAGGTGGGAGAGCTCCACATCCATGGCGCCGGAAACTCGCTGGCGGTTGATGGTGACGATCTCGGACTGATCGGAGCTGCCGATGCCGCAGTTCAGCCCGGCAAAGACGCCGGAAGAGGCACCGCCGCGACGGGTGAAGAACCCGTGGCGCACGGGGGAAAGCAAGTCTGAGGTCAGAATCTCAAGCGTCATAAGGTGCATCCTGGTGGAGGGGTGCCGTTTTCCGGGAAGAGTGCGAGCACTTTGAACAGGTTTCCCATTTCCTCGGGGTGCGTCAAGCGGCGATGGGCGGCAATGTGGGATTGCAAGGCGTCGCCAGTGAGCTTGGTGGCCAATGCTTGGGCGCGCGGGGTGATGCCGAGCTGCTCCAGAAAGACGCCTTGCGGGGTCAGCTTGCTGTGGGCGCAGGGGGCGGCTTGGGCGAGGGCTTCAAAGTCGACATGGGCGGTGATGTCCGCCTCGCCGGGAGTGGCGAGCGGGTTGGCGTATTCGTGGTTTTGCAGGGCCTGCAGGGTGTCGCCCTTTGACCGCCAGTCGCCATAGTCGATCAGCAGCGCGGCTCCGCCAAAGTCGCGGATGCGCGCGCCGATTTCGTTGGTGACGGAAAAGGCCGGTGCGCAGGTTTCGACAATCATGTCCTGTGTGGTGTCCGCAAGGCGGTGTTCGAGCTGTGGCTGCGGCAGTTCGGGGCCGAAGGCAAAGGCGAGCTTGCCGTCGCGCATGGCGACCAGGCGCTCGTGCCAGCCGGTGGGGCCGCGTTGGAATTGGCGGATGGGCAGTGCATCGAAGAATTCGTTGGCGACTAGAAAGAGCGGCTGCTCTGGCAAGGTGTCCACGGTGTCGTGGTGGGTGATTTCGGTCTTGATGGTCTCGCGTTGTTTGGCGCGCAGGGTTGGGGAGGCCTCGACTAGGTGGATTTGCGCGGCATCGTGGAAACCGGGCACCGCGCGGGTGGCGCGCAGGATGTCGGCCATAAGCGTGCCGCGCCCGGGGCCAAGTTCGGCCAGCGTGAAGGGCGCGGGGGCGCCTTGGTCGAGCCACGCCTGCGCCAGCGCGAGGCCAATAAGTTCCCCAAACATCTGGCTGATCTCTGGCGCGGTGGTGAAATCGCCCTCAGTGCCCAGCGGGTCGCGTGTGGTGTAATAACCCAAGGTGGGATGCAGCAGGGCCTCGCTCATGAAGTCGGCCACGGTCATGGGGCCATGAGCTTCGATGCGCGCTAAGAGGTGTTGGGTCAGATCGCTCATGGGTGGCGTTTGGCGCGCAGGATCAGGTAGGCGCCGAGGGCGATCATCGGCAGGGATAGCAGTTGGCCCATGGTGAAGCCGTAGCCGCCGAACTGAAGCGCAAGGCCAAGCGGGTTGCCTTCAGAGATGAACTGCGCATCTGGTTGGCGGAAGAATTCGACGATGAAGCGGGCGAGGCCATAGCCCACAAAGAAAGTGCCTGTGATGGAGCCGGGGGCTTTGAGGGCGCCGCGACGGTAGGCGAGGTAGAGCATGACCACGCCGAGGATCAGGCCTTCCATCAGGGCTTCATACAGCTGTGAGGGGTGGCGGGCGCAGAGGGCGGCGAGTTGGCCGCAGTCTTGTGCGGCGTGGCCGGGGAAGACTACACCCCATGGCAGGTCAGTGGGGCGGCCCCAAAGTTCGGCGTTGATGAAGTTGGCGATGCGGCCCAGGAACAGGCCGATGGGCACGCCAAGTGCCATGGCGTCGCCAACTTGCAGTTTGATCAAGTCATGTTTCTGGCAATAGAGCCAGCCCGCCACGATGACACCCAACATGCCGCCGTGGAATGACATGCCGCCGTCCCAGATACGGATGATGTCGCCGGGATTGGCGAGGTAGAAGGCCGGTTTGTAAAACAAGACGTAGCCTAAGCGGCCCCCGGCGATCACGCCAAGAATGACCCATGTGAGCAGGTCTTCGATCTGGCGGGCGGTGATGGGGGCGGTGTCTTTTGGCCACAATGCAGGGCGGTTCACGGTGGCCACCACAATGCGCCAGCCGATCAGGATGCCAACGATATAGGCCAAGGCGTACCAGCGCAGGGCAAACTCCATGCCAAACAGCGAGATGGAGAAGATTTCAGGGGAAATATTAGGGAACTGAATGGGACTGCTCCGTCGCTGTCTGGGCCGCGTGTGGTTGCGCCACAAGTGGCCTTGCCGTTGCGACAAAGTCAACCTTGTGTCTGAGCGGGTTGATGCCCATATAGGCAGTCAGGATCAGATAAGCGGAGAGTGCGATGCAAACCCGGAACAAATTCATGGACGACATGTCTCAGTTGATGACCAACGCCATGGGTGTGGCTCAGGGCGCCAAGGACGAGGCCGACAACGCGATAAAGTCGTTGATGGACCGTTGGCTGGCGGATCGGGATTTTGTCACCCGCGAAGAGTTTGATGCGGTGCGCGCCATGGCACAGAAGGCCCGTGAGGAAAACGAAGCCCTAAAAGCGCGGATTGAGGCGCTGGAAGGCAAAGCGGGCTAAGGCACGCTTACAGTTTGATGAGAGAAAGGCTGACCTTGGGGTTGGCCTTTTTGTTTTCGCTGTCTCAAGCTTAGAGTTTTAGGGTGCCGGTGATACCATCTTGCACTGTGCCGCCGACCCAGATGTCTTGCCCATCTTGCAGCACATGCACGCGGCCTTTTCGGCCCAACAGCGTGCCTTGCGCGGCAATGTAGTCACCAGTTGCGATGCCATCCGCCAGTAGCCACTGAGCGATGCCCGCGTTGAGGCTACCAGTGACAGGATCTTCCAAGCCACCAGCCGAAAAGGCCCGAACTTCGAAGTCAAACCCGTGTCCGGCTTCGCCCACGGGGGCGACCAGGCCGATGCGCATGCCCTTGAGGGCGGCGTAGTCCGGTTTGGCTTGCAGCAGGGTTTGGCGGTCATTGAGCAGGAGCGCAGCCCAGCCAGGACCATTGTCGACCCAGGCACCAGCTTCAACTTCCGCGTCCTGTAAACCGAGAGCTGCGGCGATGCGGCCACTCATGTCTGGGTTCAGCGGGCCGCTGCGTCGCAAAGGTGGGGCGCAGAAGAACAGCCGGTCGTTGTTGCGGCGGATGTGGATCAGCCCCGCGCCGCATTGTTGCACCACGTCTTCGCCCAGAGGTTGGCCGCCTTGGGACAGCCAGACGTGACAGGCTCCTAAAGTGGGATGTCCGGCAAAGGGCAGTTCTTGCAAAGGCGTGAAGATCCGCACGCGGTAGTCGGCCCCGTCGTCGGTGGGATGCAGCAGAAAACAGGTCTCGCTGAGATTGGTCCAATGGGCCAGTTGCGCCATCTGGCTTTGGTCCAGACGCTCGGCATCGGCCACCACAGCGAGCGGGTTGCCGTAACTGGCTTGCTCGGAAAATACATCCACTTGGGCAAAAGGAAAAACGTTGGGCATGGCAAAATCATAGGATTGGGGGGGGGAGGAGAGCAAGTCTCTCCCTGGGCCTGCGACCAAAGGACGAAGGCTTGTGCTTAATAGAGTTTAATCCACAACTTATTGCGTTATCCACAGATATTTTGCTTTACACACTCAACCTGACGCAGCACCATATCTTGTAAGGGCGGTGAAGTTATCCACAGGTCCTAGAGCAGGCACCAAGCGTTAGGGAGCTGCCACTCCCTCGGCGCGATACAAAAACGAGGTGGCGCCATGGCATTATCTGAGCAGTTTCTCGAAGAAGACTTGCATCCGATCGACATCGTCGAGCACATCGCCGAAGTGCGACACTGGAATTTCGAGCGCATCGCAGATGATCAAATTGCGATGGAGGTGGAAGGCCAGTGGAAGACCTACTCGATCACGCTGGTTTGGTCCGCCTATGACGAAACGCTGAAACTGGTGTGTTCCTATGAAGCTGAGCCGCCAGAGGACAAACTGTCGGCGCTGTATGAGACGCTCAACGCGGTGAATGACGAGTGCTGGGCCGGGGCCTTTACCTACTGGCATAAGCAGCAGCTGATGATTTTCCGCTATGGTCTGGTGCTGAGCGGCGGGCAGATGGCGAGCCCGGAGCAGATCGACACGTTGATCCGTGGCGCGGTGCAGAATGCGGAGCGGTTTTACCCGGCGTTCCAGCTTGTGGTCTGGGGGGACAGAAGTGTGAAAGATGCAATGCAAGTTGCCATTGCAGAGGCCTACGGCCGGGCGTAACACTTGCCCCCAAAAGGATCAGAGGGGGCAATGATGAACATCAACGACGTGGCCAAACGGGGCCTGGTTCTGCTGGGGTGCGGCAAGATGGGATCTGCCATGCTGCAGGGCTGGCTGGCGGATGGATTGCCCGCAAGCAGCGTTTGGGTGCAGGACCCGTTTCCAAGCGATTGGGTGCAGGGCAGCGGCGTGCATGTGAACGCGGTTCTGCCTGCGGCGCCGGCGATTGTGATTATCGCGGTCAAACCTCAAATGATGGCGGATGCGCTGCCGGTGCTGGCGGCGATGGGCAATGGCGAGACCTTGTTTGTCTCGGTTGCGGCGGGTGTTTCCATCGCCACCTATGAGCAGATTCTGGGCGACCAGACACCCATTGTGCGGGCCATGCCAAACACGCCAGCGGCTGTGGGCAAGGGCATCACTGCGATTGTCGGCAATGGCCCGGCGGGCGAGGATGGTCTCGATGCCTCCGAAGGCCTGCTAAAAACTGTCGGACAGGTTGTACGACTTGAGAACGAAGGTCAGATGGATGCGGTTACTGGTTTGAGCGGATCGGGGCCAGCTTACGTGTTTCACATGATCGAATGTATGGCTGCGGCGGGCGAGGCGCAGGGCCTGTCGCCGGAGTTGTCTATGGCGCTTGCCAAAGCCACGGTTGCGGGCGCAGGCGCGCTGGCTGAAACGGCAGTGGACACACCAGCGCAGCTGCGGGTGAATGTGACCAGCCCCAATGGCACCACTCAAGCGGGTCTGGAGGTCTTGATGGACACTTCCGATGGATTGCCACCGTTGATGATCAAAACGGTTGGCGCCGCCGCAGAGCGCAGCCGGGAGCTGGGCAATGGCTGATCAAATCGATTTTGATGACTTTCTGAAGGTCGACGTGCGCGTGGGCACAGTTGTGCAGGCGGAGCCTTACCCAGAGGCGCGCAAACCTGCGATCAAACTTTGGATTGATTTTGGCGTGGAGCTGGGCACGCGCAAGACGTCTGCACAGATCACCGCGCATTATGACCCAGAGACGTTGCTGGGCAAACAGGTGCTGGCTGTGGTGAATTTCCCGCCGCGTCAGATCGGAAAATTCATGTCCGAGGTTCTGGTGCTGGGCCTGCCGGATGACGCCGGTGACATCACATTGATAGGCCCGGATGGGCCGGTCCCAAATGGAGGACGCGTACATTGAAAAGCCTTTTGATCACCCGCCCTTTGCCCGATGCGGTTCTTGAAAAGGCCCGCGGGAGCTTTCAGACCACGGTACGGCTCAACAATATGCCGATGCAAAGTGACGAGCTGCGCGATGCGCTTCGCAATTTTGATATGGTGCTGCCGACGCTGGGAGATGCGTTTGACGCGCAGGTGTTTGCGGATGTCGGAACGCCACGCTGCAAGCTGCTGGCGAACTTCGGCGTGGGGTACAATCACATCGATGTGGAGGCGGCCGCCAAGGCCAATGTGTTGGTGAGCAACACGCCGGGTGCAGTGACCGATGCGACGGCGGATGTGGCGATGACCCTGATCCTGATGAGCGCGCGCCGTGCGGGTGAAGGCGAGCGGCTGGTGCGCAGCGGTCAGTGGAAGGGCTGGCACCCCACACAGATGTTGGGGCTGCATGTGAGTGGCAAAACTGTGGGCATTGCGGGCATGGGCCGCATTGGTCAGGCGATTGCGCAACGTTGCCACTATGGCTTTGGCATGGCCGTGAAATATTGGAACCGCTCGGAGAAGGACCTGCCTTACGACGCAGAGCGGGTTGAGGATTTGGCTGCGCTGGCGGCGCAAGTGGATTTCCTGGTGGCGGCGGTGCCGGGCGGTGCGGACACACAGCATCTGTTCAATGCCGAAGTTTTTGGCGCGATGCAGAGCCATGCACATTTCATCAACATTTCCCGTGGGGAAGTGGTGAAAGAAAGCGCTTTGGTGGCAGCGCTGCAAAACAACGAAATTGGTGGCGCCGGTCTGGATGTGTATGAATTTGAGCCGCGCGTGCCGGATGCGTTGCGCAAGCTCGACAACGTCACGCTGTTGCCGCACCTAGGCACGGCCGCGTTGGAAATCCGCACCCAGATGGGCTTGATGGCGGTGGACAACCTGCTGGCCTATGAACAGGGTGAGTCCCCGCCCAACCTGGTGTAGTCAGGCCCTAGTCTTCGGCGGTGTCGCCCATGGCGGCGCGCCAATGGCGGCGGCAGAGGGACACGTAGCTCTCATTTCCGCCGATCTGAACCTGGGCCCCTTCCTGCAACACATTGCCGTGCTCATCCTGGCGCACGACCATGGTGGCTTTCTTGCCGCAATGACAAATGGTGCGGACCTCGCGCATTTCGTCTGCCAGTGCCAGAAGCGCGGCGGAGCCGGGGAAGAGTTTGCCCTGAAAATCCACCCGCAGACCGTAGCACATCACCGGCACCTTCAGGTCATCCACGGCGCGGGCCAGTTGCCAGACTTGCTCCTCGCTCAGGAACTGCGCCTCATCAATGAAGACGCAGGCCAAGGGTCCGGCGGTCAGACGTTTCTTGAGCACCTCGAACAGGTTGGTGGCAGAATCAAAGGTGTCGGCTTTGTCGGAAATGCCGATGCGGGAGGCGATGCGGCCTTCGCCGGCGCGGTGATCGAGTTGCGCGGTCAGCAGGTAAGTCTGCATGCCGCGTTCGCGGTAGTTGTGGGACGCCTGCAGCAGCACGGTGGATTTGCCGGCGTTCATCGTGGAGTAGTTGAAGTAGAGCTTGGCCATGGCGGCGTGATAGGCCGCATTGGTGGCTAGGATCAAGAACACGTTGCGCAGATTGATGTGGAAAGTTTGAGGCGTCTTATTGGTGTCGCGTTGCGCGCGTTTTAAATGTGAAACGCGACCCGTCACATCGTGGCATTGCCATGGGGATGATGAGGCCGGGTCGCGTGGCCTTAATGGCCAACGGTATGTGGGTGACAGACCACGCACCGTTTTCCTTGGGTCCGGCCCACCCGCCGGAAAACTAATACTTTCGGATCAATATCCGATTCACTCACAGTCGGATGTAATGCATCCGGTCTTTCTCAAATGCCAAATTCGGGTTAAGCGATGTATGGGAAAAGACTGGCCGCTTTCCCCTTAGAGGCGTCAGACCGCGTTTCTGAGGGGAGGTCTAAAGAGTAAACGGTTTGGGGAAGACATATGAGCGTGGTGGATAGCTACTTAAAGAAACACTCCGAGGCCCTGGTAAAAGACGTTGGAATCGAGGCGGCGTGTGAGCTGACCGGGAAATCCAAAGCCACGCTGGGCCGGTATTATTCCAGTCACGACGAACATGCGGATCGGTTTATGCCAATTGATGCGGTGGCGGCGCTGGAAGAGGCGGCGTCTTATCCGCACGTCACAGCGGCATTGGCGGAGTTGAAAGGCAATTCGCTGAGCCATGACAAGCGGCGGCGCAATTCTGACGACAAAGGTGGGGTCAACTCTGACGTGATCGCGCTGAGCCAGCGGTTTGCGATGTTGATGGCGGAATATAACCAATCCATCGAGGACGGCATCATCACGGTAACCGAAGCCAAGCGGCTGTTGCGGGAGACCGTGGCGTTGCAGCAGGTGCTCGTGGATATGAAACTGCACCTGGAAGAGGAATCCGTTTAAGCGATGCGCGACCCCGCCGGGCGCCGTCCGCTTCTACAAGCGGAGCGTCACATTCCGGACTTGTTGCAAGGGTTTCTGGTGGATCTGGAAACCACGCAAAGCTCGGCGGAGGTCTGGACGCTGATTGTCGAGGTGGGGCGGACCTTAAATTTGCCCTTCATAGATTTCATCAGCGCGAGCAATTTTGAGGACTGGAAGAAGACGCTGTTCATCCGCACGTCTTATGACAGCACCTGGCTCAACACTTTCAACAAAGATCCGGATGTGGCCAAGTGGAGCTACTTCCGGATGCACGCGCTGCACCACCTGACGCCAATTGCGGTGGGGGTGGAGTTTCTCGATGAATACCATCACATGCCCCAGGCCCGCCATGAGGTGCTGGAAGAGGCCGCCCGGCGCGGGATGCGGGCGGGATTTTCCATCCCGTTACGCTCACACGCGCCCCCTCAGGCGGCGCTGATCACCTTTTGCGGCGATCACAGCCAGCGGGAGATGAAGCACATCATCCAGACTCATGGCTGGGTGTTGCAGGCGGTGGCGATGATGGGACATCAGACTTATCTGTCTCATTTTGCGGCGGAATTCACCGAGCGGAACAAGATTTCCGACAAACAACGCGAGCTGTTGGAGATGATTGGTGGCGGCTTGCAAGACAAGGTGATTGCTGAGCGGTTGGGGGTGTCCGTGTCTGCGGTGCGCCAACGTATGAACAACATCCTGAGCAAGACTGGCCTGTCCAATCGTGCGGATCTGGCGGCGCTGGCGATGAGTGCCGGGCTGGTGGAAGATCCGTTGCACCGGATGAGTGACGATGATGGTAGCATTCTTGTGGAGATGGGAGTGCCGACGACCACAAAGGCGCGGTATTGGCACCGATAGGCGGCGCAATGCAACGAAATAGGGTGGCCCAAATCCTCGGACCACCCCTCGTCATAAAAAGACCTATAGGGAAAAATGTGCACGGGTGTGCATGTAAACCTCCGCACGGGACAGCGCAGAGTGGAAGGGGATCAGCAGACTATCACCTCACGAACCCATTGTCTCAGAATGCCTGGGGAAGCATCACGGCGAGACAACGGCTCCCTCCAAGGACAACGCTAGCGCAAATTGGTCTGACTGTCTCTTGTTCACAACTCGGCAACCATTGTTACCACACCTACCAATTGTGATAGGTTTCGGCGCTCAGACTGTTAAAAGTAGCAGTCTGCGCACCGTAGTATACCGAAGATTTCGAATCGTTGGCGTGCTACTGGCGCTTCACAAGCACCGAGCCAACGGAATAGCCCGCGCCAAAGGAGCAGATCACGCCGTGGTCACCGGGCTCTAAGTCAGCCGAATATTTCGAGAAAGCGATGATCGAGCCGGCGGAGGAGGTGTTGGCGTAATCTTGCAGAATGTTTGGCTGCTCATCACCTTCCGGCGTGCGGCCCAAGACCTTTTTGCCAATAAAGTCGTTCATCGACTTGTTGGCCTGGTGCAGCCAGAGACGGCGCAGGTTGTCTGGTGCCACACCTTCGGCCTCGATATGTGCCAACATGTGGGCGGATACCATTGGCACCACCTCTTTGAACACCTTGCGGCCGTTTTGCATAAACTGCATGTCGCGACGATCCACCACGCCATCTGGGCGGGAGCGGCGCAAGAAGCCGTTGTTGTTGCGGATGTTGTTGGAGAACTGCGTGGCGCAGCGGGTCGAGATGATCTCGAAATAGGCGCCTTTGGCGTCCTCGGAACGCTCAATCACGGTGGCGGTGCAAACGTCGCCAAAGATGAAGTGGCAGTCGCGGTCGCGCCATTCCAGGTGGCCGGAGCAGATTTCCGGGTTCACCACGATGGCTTTGCGCACGGAGCCGGAGCGGATCATATCCGCGGCGGCTTGCAGGCCAAAGGTGGCGGAAGAACAGGCCACGTTCATGTCAAATGCAAAGCCGCCCGCGCCCAGTTCTTTCTGAATTTCAATCGCCACTGCCGGATAAGCGCGCTCCATATTGGAGGCGGCACAGATCACCAGATCAATCTCGGACGCGTCCACGCCAGCCTGCGCCAGGGCTTTGCCACAGGCATCCAGCGCCATTTCGGTCATCACGCCCGGTTCATCGTCGCTGCGTTGGCGCAGCAGCGGGTGCATCACGTCGGGGTTCAGCACACCTTCTTTGTCCAGCACATGGCGCTGTTCGATGCCGGAAGCTTTGAAAATAAATTCGCTGGAGGAATGTTGCAGCGGCGCCATCTCGCCCGCGGCAATGGCCTCGGCGTTTTGGGCGTTCATCTTGTCAGCATAGGCGTTAAAGGCCTCCACAAGCTCGTCATTGGTGATGATTTGCTCTGGGGTGAAAACACCGGTGCCGGTGATGGCAGGCTGAAACATGCTGGGCCTCATTAAGTTCTGGTGGGGCGCAGCTAGGCGTTATTTGCACCAAAAGGTCAAGAGTTTCCCCTGGGGCAGGTCCGGCATCGGCCTTGTTTTGCTGATTGGCGGAAGGAAGAGGGGGCCAGCCCCCGCGCTTGCGATGGCAAGCGCTCCCCCGGGATATTTGGGGAAGGAGAAATCGGGGTTAAGGCAACGCCTTGCCGATCTGATCCGCGAGACGGGCTTTGAGGGTGGTGGGCGCTGTGGCTGCGCGGGTTTCGATGTGGTCGCGCACAATCGCAAAAGCGCCGCCGATGCAGAAGGTCACGGTTGTGGTCGGGGAGGCTTTGCCCATCGCGGTGAGCTCGTGGGCCAACAGACCTTCGAGGGCTTTGGTGAAGCGGGAAAACAGCACCACGTCAGACTGGCTGCGCGACACACGCATGAAGAAGCCGGGGTTTTCCAGGATGTGGTCCACCATCCAATTTGTGGTGACAAAAGTGCCGGATGCGGTGGTGTTGGTTTCTGCCAATGGCCGCAGGTCGTCCAGAACCGTGGAGAAGCCAAAGTCGAGCAGGTCGAGCTTGGTGTCAAAATGCGCGTAAAACGATTAGCGTGCCACGTCGCCGCGCGCGCAGATCATCTTGATGGTGATGTCATCCCAGCTGTGTGTTTGCAGCAAGCCTTGCAGCGCGGTCCACAGGGCAGTCTGGGTGCAGGCAATGCGGCGATCTGGCGATTTTTCGGACACGGTTGGCTCTTGGTGTTGGAAAACGGTCAGCTTGTGCGTGGCGTGTCGTTCTTTGAGAGAAAACAACGGGCTAGTGGCGGGTGTGAGATCGATACAAAAGCCTGCGTGCGCACGCCACCGGAATATGGGGCGCGCGGCAGGCAAAATACAGGAGAAAAAGCGATGACACCTGAGCGTTATGTGACCTTGCAGAAGGGCGTATGTGTCTATGATGTTTTGGCGCTGTTGCCGTTTGCGCTGCCGTTCGTGAATGTGCAGCATTTGGCAACCATGGGGCAGGTCAATGCGCTGCTCGGTGGGGATGTCTGGCCGGTGTTTGATCCGATCCAGTTGACGATGGTGCAGCTGCTCGGCGTGATTGGCACCGGTTGGACGGTGTGGCGCTGGCGCAATGTCTCACGTGAGATTGGGGTGTTTGAGGGCGGCTTGCGCCTGTGGGTCGCGGCAACGCTTTTGTGGGCGTTTGCGCAGACAGGGCAGCCGCTGTTGTTGGTGTTTGCCGGGATCGACGTGGTGTTTGGTGCTGCGCTTTTGACCGGGCTCCGGTTGCGGGAGGTGCGCCTGGCAGCCAATTAGAACGGTGCGTCGGGGTAGGTGACGCCTGCCAAATAAAGCCCTTGTGGCGGGCAGACCGGGCCACAGGCGGCGCGGTCGCGGGCGGTGAGCGCGGCGGTCACGTCGTCTGGCGTCCAGGCCCCAGCGCCGACGCGCTCCAGGGTGCCGACAAAGCTGCGCACCTGATTGTGCAGGAAGGAGCGGGCGCGGACGTGGAAGTGGATTTCCGGCCCGCCAATGGTGTCGACATGCTCGATGCGGAGTTCGTCGAGTGTTTTCTGTGGGCTGGCGGCCTGACAGATCGAGCTGCGGAAGGTTGTGAAATCGTGATTGCCGATCAAGCGATCTGCCCCTGCCTGCATCGCTTCTGGGTCCAGTTCATGTTTGACTTGCCAAACTAATCCCGCCTGATGGGTCGCTGGCGCACGTCGCATCAGGATACGAAACAGGTAGCGGCGTTCGGTGGCCGAAAACCGCGCGTGCCAGTCATCTGCGACTTTGGCGCAGTTGATGATCGCCACCGGCGCTGGCTTGAGCTGGAAGTTCAGCGCTTCTGACAGACGGAACGGGTCCCAGTCTTTGTCCATGTCGCAATGGGCTACCTGCGCGAGGCCATGCACGCCCGCATCGGTGCGGCCAGCGGCGGCTATGGTGTGTTCGCGGGGCTCCAGCTTGGCCAAAGCGGCCTCAATGGCGCCTTGTACAGACGGCTGGTCCGCCTGCCTTTGCCATCCGGCAAAAGGGGCTCCGTGGTATTCAACTTGCAAGGCGTATCTGGGCATGGCACGTGCGATAGCCGATTGGGCGGGAAAATTGAAGCCTTTCTGCCCACTGGAAATGGCCTTGGGGCACGCTTAGGTTGGGGGCGAACCATGTAAAGGGGCCAAAAGCTTGGTCATTTCCACACTTGCGGACGGGGTGGCCCGTCAGATTGAAGCGGCTTCCGATGCGGTCACAGGCGTGTTTGAGCCGGTGGTGCGGCTGGGCGTGACCGGATTGGCGCGCTCGGGCAAGACGGTGTTTATCACCTCTTTGGTGGCCAATTTGCTCGATCGTGGGCGCATGCCGCAGTTGGTGGCCAATGCCGAAGGGCGTATTGAAGCGACATTTTTGCAGCCGCAGCCAGATGATCTGGTGCCGCGGTTTGATTTTGAGACCCATCTGGCCGCAATGACCGGCCAAAACCCGCAGTGGCCGGAAAGCACACGCGCGATCAGCGAGTTGCGGGTGTCGTTGCGGGTGCGGCCCAATGGACTGTTGTCGGGTTTTCAGGGCGCGCGGACGGTCCATCTGGACATTGTCGATTACCCCGGGGAGTGGCTGCTGGACCTTGGACTGATGGACAAGAGCTTTGCGCAGTGGAGCGTCGAGGTATTGGAGCGTCTCAAGGGGCGTGAAGAAGCGTCGGAGTACCTCGGTTTGGTGTCGGTGATGGATGGCGGCGCTGATTTGGATGAGCCGAAGGCGCAGGCTTTGGCGGCGGCCTTCACGGAGTATCTGCAGGCGGCGCGCGGTGCTGGCTACTCGGATTGCACGCCGGGGCGGTTTTTGCTGCCCGGAGATTTGGCTGGCTCGCCGGTTCTGACATTTGCGCCGATGGCAGCGGTGGAGAAGCCGGGGCGGCGCTCGATGTGGCGCACGTTTGAGAAGCGGTTTGAGGCCTACAAGGCGCAGGTGGTGAAACCGTTCTTTCGCGATCATTTCGCGCGCATTGACCGGCAGGTTGTACTGGTCGACGTGCTGGGCGCGATCCACGCCGGGCCGCGTGCAGTCGAAGATATGCGGGGAGGGTTGGCAGACACGCTGGCGGCGTTTCGGCCTGGAAGAAATGCGTTTCTGACACGGCTGCTGATGGGTCAACGGGTGGAGAAAATCCTGTTTGCGGCGACCAAGGCAGATCACTTGCATCACAGTCAGCACCCGCAGCTGACCAATATCATGCAGGCGCTGACACGAGAGGCGGCGGATCGGGCACTGTTTGCGGGGGCCAAGACAGAAGCGCTGTCCTTGGCGGCGTTACGCGCCACGGTGGAGGAAACTGTGACGCACGAGGGGCGCAAGCTGGATTGTGTGCGCGGTCGCTTGTTGGAAGATGGGCGGCAGGCGGCGTTTTACCCCGGCGCCCTGCCGCAGGCCGCCAGTGCCTTGCTCAATCCGGCAAAAGCAGGGGCGGAGCGTTGGCTCGATCAGGATTATCAGGTGATGAAATTTGCGCCTGCCGCCAATACCTTGCGGCCCGGCGACGGCCCGCCACATATCCGCATGGACCGCGCGGCGCAGTTTTTGATTGGGGATGTGTTGTGAGCTTGGTGCTGCGAAAAGCCGAATTAGAGGATGCCAAAGCCATGGCGGAAATCCTGCAAGGCTGGCTAGAGGACACGCCTTGGATGCCGGTGTTGCATACCTTGGCCGACACGGAAGCGTTTTGCGGGCATTTAACCAAGGCAACGGATTGTTGGGTGGCCGTGGATGCCGGGCGCGTGGCCGGTTTTATGGCACGGGACAAAGATTGGGTCACGGCACTGTATGTGGCGCCGGACGCGCGGGGGCGTGGGATCGGGGCGACGTTGTTGGCGCAGGCCAAGGCGGGCTGCGATGCACTCCAGCTTTGGTGTTTTCAGAGCAACGCGGGCGCGCGTCGGTTTTATGAGCGTCACGGTTTTGTGGCGGAAGAGTTTACGGATGGCGCTGATAACGATGAGAAATTGCCGGACGTCCGGTTTGTGTGGCGCAGGGTGCAGGAGATCAGCCAATGACCAACGGGCCGGTTTTGATCGAGCTTGAGGACCAAGCAGCACCGGAGGTGGCCGATGCCGCGCCGGTGCCAGAAGTGCACGCGCCAGCGCCCAGTGGACAGGCGATGCAGGTGGCGGCGCAACTGGCTGCGCGGAAGCCCAGCCGGTTGACGCGGTGGTTCTGGGCGCTGGTGGGGATGTTCCTGAGCGCGGCAGTGTCCATGGCCGCTTGGGACTTTGTCACGGGGTTGGTGGCGCGCAATCCGTATCTAGGCTGGGCGGTCACGGGGATTGGCGGCGCAGCGCTTTTGCTGGCGGTGTTGATCACCCTAAAAGAGCTGGCCGGTCTGGCACGGCTTAAGCGCGTGGACGGCTTAAAAGCCCGCGCGGATGCGGCGGCGCAGAGCCACGAGATGGGGCAAGCGCGGGGCATCGTGGACGAGTTGCTGCGGTTTTATCGCGGGCGCGAGGATTTGGCTTGGGGACGGGACAATCTCGCCAAGCAGCGCAATGAGGTGCTGGACGCGGATGCTTTGATGGCCTTGGCCGAGAGCGAGTTGATGCTGCCGCTAGACAAGGCGGCGCAGTTGGAAGTGGAAGCGGCAGCACGACAGGTTGCGGCGGTGACGGCTTTGGTGCCATTGGCCTTGGCGGATGTGGTGGCGGCGCTGACTTCCAATGTGCGTATGATCCGGAGGATTGCGGAGATTTATGGCGGGCGCTCAGGCACGTTGGGCAGTTGGCGACTGTTCCGGGCGGTGATGACGCATCTGGTGGCTACAGGCGCGGTGGCGGCGGGCGATGATCTGATCGGGACCATTGCCGGTGGTGGCGCTTTGGCGAAGCTGAGCCGACGCTTTGGCGAGGGCATCGTGAATGGCGCTTTGACGGCGCGTGTGGGCGTGGCCGCCATGGAAGTGTGCCGACCCTTGCCGTTTGGAGACGGGCGTCGGCCTTCGGTGGCGGGTTTGGTGAAACGGGCGCTGACCGGCTTGTTCACCAAGTCCAACAGTGAAGCGTAAAGCCCGCGCCATTTGATAGGGCGCAAAGACGGCGGCCATTCGGCGTGTTAGCCTGTCGGCATGAGCCAAACCCACGGGCATAGCCAACAAGAGATTGAAGACCGGATTGCCAGCCCACCGGGGCGGGGGCTTTTGCGGGATGTGGTCTATGGCGGCATAGATGGGTCGGTCACAACCTTTGCCATTGTGGCGGGGGTGGCCGGGGCGGGGCTGTCCCCCTTTGTGATTGTCGCGCTGGGCATTGCCAATGTGCTCGCAGACGGGTTTTCCATGGCGGCGGGCAACTTTCTGGGCACCAAAGCAGAACTGGATGATGCCAAACGTCTGCGCGCGGTGGAGAAGCGACACCTAGAGGAGCATCCGCGTGGTGAGCGACGGGAAATCCGGGAAATTTTGCGCCTGAAAGGGCTCGATGGAGAGGTGCTGGAGGCGGCGACGGATGCGATTGTGGCCAATGAAGAGGCCGCGATTCAGTTGATGTTGGAAGGGGAGTACGGCTTGGCAGGCGTCGATCCGCATCCCCACCGTGCGGCGATTGCGACGTTTCTGGCCTTCTTGGTGGCCGGGTTGATCCCACTGCTGCCGTTTGTGTTTGGCGTGCCAGAGGCGTTTCGGGTGTCTGCCGTTCTGACCTGCGCCACCTTCTTTGGCATTGGTGCAATGAAGGCAAAATGGTCGCTTGACCCGTGGTGGCGGTCTGGGTTGGAGACCCTGGCTATTGGCGGCGGCAATCGCTTACGGCGTGGGCAGCTTGTTTAACGCAGGATAGGGACGCCGCCAGGGCCTTTCATTTTTTCGACCACACCGGCGCGCAGGCTGCGGCCAATGCGGTGGGCCAGCGCCGACCAGGCCGCGGCCTGATCCTCGCGCAGTTCTTCGCGCAGGGTCAGATCAAACAACGCCAACCAGGTTTCAAACATGCCGGGCCGCACATTGCCGGCGTCGCGATGCACCTTGAGGGGATTCGCGTCATAACCGCGTTCATGCAGAATCGCGTTGGCCCAGAAATCGACAATCTTGGCCTCATGTTTGGGCCAGTCATCAACGTGTACGGCAAACACCGGCCCCAATCCGGGGTGCTGGCGGATGAGTTCGTAGAATGCACCTACAACGCGAGTGATGTCGTCGCGGGTTACATCAAATTTGGGGGGCAAGGTGGCCATGTGCCGAACTCCTTTTTTTCCTAGGTAAAATTCGGGTGGACGACTTGCAACTGCAAGACAGTCGCAGGTGAGCGTTTTTGTCGGCTTTTCGGGAAGTAAAATGCTCGGATTTGAAGGCTGAGTAAATCGGTCAAGTAACTGAAAATAAATAAAAAAATACTTGAAAAGGAATTCCTGTCGTCTTAGGTATTGGACATCAAAGAGATACGGGAACGCGAGGTTCCCGGAAGCCGTAAGATCAGCGACGCAGCCAGCCAGACGCCAGCCACGCAGCCAGATCCTGTAGCCAAAATGGAGAGAGCCATGACTGACAAAGCTTGCAACGTATGCGCGTTTTTTGACAACGACGCCGTGACCGAAACTGCTGCGAAGGAAACCGGCGGGTTGTGCCGTTTCAGCGCGCCGTCCTTCCTCACCGAAGAGGAGAAAGCGGGTGCTGCGCAGTGGCCGGTTGTGAAGAGCACCGACTGGTGTGGCAGCTTTGAAGGCCAAGCCGCGTAATTGGTTTGAGCGCGCCAGGTCCAGCCACGCAGCCAGCAGAATTGCCAGCCCCGTCGCCAGGTCCAGCCAGCCAAGTTAAGACATCAAGAGGGTGCGCGGTGCGTGCCCTCTTTTGCGTTGCGGGCTAAGGCGACTATGGCTTTACCCTGCGCGTGCTGCGGCCTATAAGGCGGCTATGACGCAGATATTCGCAATTATTATTCGAATTATCAGCCCGGCGCTCTAACTGTTCGAGCCGCCGGGACAAGGCGTATGGAAGACCGCGCCGCCCCTAGACCATTCCAGATACGACGCCTGAAAAGGACCGGACACATGTGTGCCGAAACACCTGACTACAAAGATACGCTGAACCTCCCGAAAACCGACTTCCCGATGCGCGCTGGCCTGCCCAAGCGTGAGCCTGCGTGGCTCGAACGCTGGGAGAAGATCGGCGTCTATGACCGTCTGCGCGAGAAAGAAGGCCGGGAGCCGTTTATCCTGCATGACGGCCCGCCCTACGCCAACGGCCACCTGCACATCGGCCACGCGCTGAACAAAACCATCAAGGACATGATCGTGCGCTCCCATCAGATGATGGGCAAAGACGCGCGGTATGTGCCGGGCTGGGACTGTCACGGGCTTCCAATCGAGTGGAAGATCGAAGAGCAGTACCGCAAAAAGGGCAAAGACAAAGACGCTGTGGATGTGGTCGAGTTCCGTCAGGAATGCCGCAAGTTTGCTGAGGGCTGGATCGACATCCAGCGTGAGGAATTCAAACGTCTGGGCATCACCGGCAACTGGCCTGATCCTTACATCACAATGGACTATCACGCCGAGGCTGTGATCGCGGATGAGTTCATGAAGTTCCTGATGAACGGCACGCTGTATCAAGGCTCCAAGCCTGTGATGTGGTCGCCGGTTGAGAAAACCGCACTCGCCGAGGCCGAGGTGGAATACCACGACAAAGAGAGCTTCACGATCTGGGTGAAGTTCAAAGTGGCGGAAGTAGACACATCTCGACCTGAGTTTAAATACCAAGTTGGCTTAGAAGCCGTCGCTCAAATCAAGGCACATGGATCTAGTCTGCCCGCTCCAACGACCGCTGATGAGTTGGAGGCGGAAATCGCCAACTCCAAAGGTCAGTTGGCTGAGGAACTGGTTGGGGCGCAAGTTGTTATTTGGACCACCACGCCTTGGACGATCCCGTCTAACAAGGCGGTCGTGTTTGGTCAGGATATTGCCTATGGCCTCTATGAGGTGACCGGCACGCCGGAGGAAAGCTGGGTTAATGTCGGAGATAAGTATGTCTTGGCGGACAACCTGGCAGAGGACGTGATGACTAGAGCACGTCTTGAGGCCGGACAGTATCAGCGGGTCAGAGAGGTGAGCGCCTCGGAACTTAGTGCGCTGGCATTGGCGCACCCGCTGAATGGCGCCGAAGGTGGCGAAGGCGAATGGGACGACCTGCGCGACTTCCGTGCGGCACCGTTTGTGACCGACACCGAAGGCACCGGCTTTGTGCACTGTGCGCCGTCCCATGGTATGGAGGAATTTGAGCTCTACCGTGACCTCGGCATGCTGGAGCAGATGATCACCTATAACGTCATGGACGACGGTGGCTTCCGCGCTGACCTGCCGTTCTTTGGTGGCACCTACATCCTGAACCGCAAGGGCAAGGAAGGCGACGCCAACAAGAAGATCATCGACAAGCTGGTCGAAGTGGGCGGCCTGCTGGCGCGTGGCAAGATCAAGCACAGCTATCCGCATTCTTGGCGTTCCAAAGCCCCGATCATCTATCGCAACACGCCGCAGTGGTTTGCCTCGGTGGATCGTAAGCTCGATGACGGCATGGGCGAAATGGGCGACAGCATCCGCGAACGTGCGCTGCGCTCCATCGACGAACTGGTGAAATGGACCCCGCAAAAGGGCCGCAACCGCCTGTTCTCGATGATCGAAGACCGCCCCGACTGGGTGCTGTCCCGCCAGCGCGCATGGGGTGTGCCGCTGACATGTTTTGTAAAAAAAGGCGCTCTGCCAACCGACGACGGTTTCCTGCTGCGTGATCCAGAGGTGAACGCGCGGGTGAAAGCCGCCTTTGAAGAAGAAGGCGCGGATTGCTGGTACATGGATGGCGCCAAAGAGCGCTTCCTGGGTGACAAGTACAACGCGGATGAGTGGGAGCAGGTGTTTGACGTGCTCGACGTGTGGTTTGACTCCGGTTCGACCCACGCCTTTGTGCTGCGCGACCGCGAAGATGGCGTGGCTGACGGCATTGCCGACGTCTACATGGAAGGCACCGACCAGCACCGTGGCTGGTTCCACAGCTCGCTACTGCAGGCCTGTGGCACCAAGGGGCGCGCGCCTTATCGCAATGTGGTGACGCATGGGTTCACGCTGGACGAGAAGGGCAACAAAATGTCCAAATCGCTCGGCAACACCATTGTGCCCGAGAAAGTCGTGCAGCAATACGGCGCAGATATCCTGCGTCTGTGGGTGGCCCAGACCGATTACACCGCCGATCAGCGGATTGGTCCGGAAATCCTGAAAGGTGTGGCAGACAGCTATCGCCGTCTGCGCAACACCATGCGCTTCATGATGGGCTCGCTCAGCGACTTCACCGAGGCGGATCGTGTGGACCCGGCGGATATGCCGGAGCTGGAGCGTTGGGTGCTGCACCGTTTGGCGGAGCTGGACCATCAGGTGCGCAAAGGCTACGCGGAGTTCAACTTCCAGGGCGTTGTCTCTGCGGTGTTCAACTTTGCCACTGTGGAACTGTCCTCCTTCTACTTCGATATCCGCAAGGATGCGCTCTATTGTGACGGCAACACGCTGCGCCGTCGCTCTGCGCGCACGGTTCTGGACATCCTGTTCCACCGCCTGACCACATGGCTGTCGCCTGTGCTGGTGTTCACCATGGAAGAGGTTTGGCTGGATCGGTTCCCGGGTGAGGATAGCTCTGTGCACCTCGTGGACTTCCCGGACACGCCAGCGGATTGGATTGACGAGCCACTGGCCGCGAAATGGGCCAAGGTGCGCGAAGTGCGCCGCGTGGTGACCGCCGCCTTGGAAATCCAGCGGACCAACAAAGTGATTGGGGCGTCGCTGGAGGCGGCACCAGTTGTGCATGTGCGTGACACGGATGTGGTTGACGCGCTCAAAACGGTTGAGTTTGCCGATGTCTGCATCACGTCGGACATCTCTGTGACCAACGATCCGATGCCAGCTGAAGCCTTCCGCATGCCGGAAGTCGAAGGTGTGGGCGTGGTCTTTGAGAAAGCGCAGGGGCAGAAATGTCAGCGCAGCTGGAAGATCCTGCCAGATGTTGGGCAGCACAAGTATCCGGGCGTTTGCAAACGTTGTAGCGATGCGCTGGAAGAGATGGGCTACCCGCTCAGCTAATTTGCGCTCCAAATGATGCGCATTCTGAGGCGTCCCGCTTGCGGGGCGCCTTTTGCTTAGGCAGTGTGGCGTCATGTTGAGATTGACCGTAGACACCCCAACCGGCCCCATGACTCTCACCGAAAAGGACGGCGCCATTGTACGCGCCGAATGGGAGAGTGGCGCGGCGGATGACACGCCGTTGTTGCGAGAGGCCGCCGCGCAATTGGTGGCCTATTTTGACGATCCGGCGCAGGGGTTTAATCTGCCGTTGAAGGTGGAGGCGTCAGAGTTTCAGCAGCGGGTGTGTGACGCCATGCTGGCGATCCCGCTTGGGGAGACCCGCACCTATGGCGATCTGTCCAAAGACCTCGGCGTGCCTGCACAGGCCATCGGGCAGGGCTGTGGCGGCAATCCGATCCCGGTGATCATTCCCTGCCACCGTGTGCTCGGCGCAAACGGGTTGGGCGGGTTTTCCGGTCTAGGTGGCGTGGAGACCAAGGTCTGGCTGCTCAAACATGAGCGGGCTGGTGGTTTGTTGATATGATCAGAGCGTTTCGCGGTACAGCAGCTGTTGCGCGGCACCGGCGACGGTGAGGTAAACGGATGTGGCCACCAGCCCCCAATGCGCCCAGCTTTCCGGGTGGAAATCGACCCAGGCAGCCCAGCCGGCAAAGAAGGTCCAGGCCAGCGCCATCGGGAAGGTGAGCCAGCGCCAGCGCTCTGTGCGGGTGGGATGTACAAATTTGATCGGCAAGAACATGGCCACGGCGAGCACGGAGACCAACGCAAGGCTGACCCAGAAGTTAGGTTCTACGGCAAAGATCACAATCACCACCATATTCCAGCATCCGGGAAAGCCGGAGAAGGAATTGTCTTTGGTTTTCATGCGCGTATCCGCGAAGTAGAGCGCGGAGGCAAAGGTGATGATGATGATGGCAAACCAGCCGGTCCAGCCATCCATCAACCCGGATTTGAACAGCGCATAGGCTGGGATGAAGACATAGGTCAGGTAGTCGATGATCAGGTCGAGCAAGACACCGTCAAACTCTGGCGCGTTTTTCTTCACGTGGTAATAACGCGCCAATGGGCCGTCGATGCCATCCACGATGAAGGCCACCACCAACCAGAGGAACATCAGGCTCCATTTGCCATCCACGGCGGCCAGCATGGCCAACATGGCAAAGACCGCGCCAGTGGCGGTGAAGAGGTGGACGGCGAGGGCAAGGGCGCGAATACTCATAGAGCTGTCTTGCCGGAATTGCGTGCAGAGTGCAACGGCTGTGCTTTGTGACGCGTAGGCAGGTTAATGACGTGTTTTGAGCGCAAAGATCGCCTGACGCACAGTTTCCGGTAAGGTGGTGTCGGCGCCATCTGGCGCGGCGTCGAGTGCGGAGGCCACATCTTTGGTCAGAATGCCGATGGTGTTGTCCTCTTCCCAGCCGTCGCGGGCAAACTCGATGGTGTTGAAACCAGAGGCGAGCCAGTTCTGGCCTGAGGAGGTGTGGATTAGGTTCAGAAGCGCGTCTTCGTCTATGCCCGCTTGGTCGGCCCAATCGAGCACAAGGCGGGTCATGGCTGTGTTGGAGGCGGCCAGCAGGTTGTTGAGCACTTTGGCCTGCATGCCAGCGCCATAGTCGCCCATGTGATGAAAATGCGCACCCATGGCGTCAAACAGGGGCTGATGTTGGCGCAAAGCCTCCCTGTTGCCGCCAAGCATGAAGGACAGGCGGGCTTCCTCTGCCGCAATCGCGGCGCCGGACATGGGGGCGTCGATCAGGGTGATGTGGCTTGGCACGCGCTCGCGCAGGGCACGGACGTATTTGGGTGACAGTGTGGAGGAGACGATTACGGTTTGCAGGTGCGGTGCTGCCTCGATTAGGTTTTGCGCGCCAAACAGCACGTCGTCGGTTTGGGCAATGTCGCGCACCACAGTGATCAGGATGTGCAGGTTTTTACGGAAGTCGTCTAAGGAGCGCATGACCGTTGCGTGGGCGCCGAAGTCGGATGCAGGCCGGACATCATAGCCGAAGGCGTCAAAGCTTGCGTTGCGCAGCGCGGCCAGCATTGGGCCGCCCATGCGGCCACATCCTGCGACGCCAATTCCTGTGAGCTGCATGCAAGGTCCTCAAAATGCCCCGCCCACCGCTGCGGGCGGGGCGGATAGGTTACGACAAGGCGCGTTTCAGCGCGGGAATGTTGCTCACGACTAGCACGTCAAAGGCCAGTACGGCCAGCAGGGTCACACCAACCAAGGGGAAGGCCACCGACACCAATGCCGCGATCAGCAGAGCGCCTTTGAAAAGCGGCATTTCTTTTGGTGCAGGCGGGGCTGCCAGACGCAGGGTCTTGGACGGGCGGCGTTTGAGCCACATAACAACGCCAGACACACAGACAAAAATCACCATCAGGCAGAACACGGTGTTCAGGAGCAGGTTCCACAATCCCATGAGGCCCATGTGGAACGGAATGCCCACCGCCATGGATTTGCCCGCCACTGAGTAGTCGGCAAAGCGCACCTCGGCGAGGATTTTGCCGGTGTATTGGTCGACGTGGATGGTGGCGTCCACGGTGGGGGTGGTGCTGTCGCCGCTCATGCTGTCTTGGTTGATGGTCCAGACGCCGGTTTCGTCGCGCGGGTAGGCCACGCGGAAGCGGCCCTCAAAGCCCAAGGCGCGACCCAATGCCACGAGGCTGTTGATGTCCACAGGCGCGCCTTCGGCTGTGCCGGTAACGCCGACATCAGAGCCGGAGGCAGGCATCGGGGTTTGTTCCAGCGCCCAAGGCACGTCGTTTTGGTTGCCGTGGTTCATGCTGGCGTGTGTGCTGTCCGACAGTGGGACGTCGTTCCACTTTTCTGTAGGGAAGGTGGACCAGGCCTGCACATATTTGCCACCCCAGATGCCCGCCCAGGCGAGGCCAGAGATCAGGAAGACCACCAACAGGGCGGAAATCCAGAAGCCGGTGACGGCGTGCAGGCTTTTCCACAACGCACGACCGCGGGCCTTGAGGTTGGGAATGAACGCTGAGGTGTCGCCACCACGAGGCCACCAGAGGTACAGACCGGTCAGTACCAGCACGAGGCCAAGGCCCGCGGCGATCTCAATCAATCGATCGCCGGTGTCGCCAAGCAACAGGGAGCCGTGGATGTTGTCAGCGAGATCATACCACCCCGCGCGACGGTCCCAATTGCCAAGTACAGCACCGGTGTAAGGATCGACGGCGACCATCTGGTGGGTGTCGCCGGTGTTGATGCGGAACACGGTGGCAAGTGTATCTGATTTCGGGCCGATGTATTCGACCACTGTGCCGGGCACCGCGGATGTGGCGGCGGCGGCTTGGTCGGAGACGGCCAACGCGGTGCCTTGCGGGGCGACTGAGATATTTTCGCCGTCGCGGCCGTCAAACTGGGTGATGAACATCATCATCATGCCGGTCACGGCGAGCATGATCATAAAAGGCACCACATAAAGCGCGGCGTAGAAATGCCAGCGCCAGGCGGCGAAATAGAGTTTTTGAGAGAGAGACGTTGCGCTGGATTGCTCTGCGCGCACGTCGGCAAATTGGCTGTCCTTGGCCATGAGGGAACATCTCCTGAAGGGCCGCGCTTGGGTTCCCAAGGCGGCTTGTTTTGTGTTTGATTTTTAAAGGGAACTCAGGAGAGTGCGGGCGGACCGCGGGCGTCATAGCGGCGGTGGAACCCGTCGCTGTTGTGGGTGAAGTCCCGATGCTGCCAGCGGTTGGTCAGGGACGCTTTGAGCGGCAGCGGGAAGGGGCCGTCCATCACCGGGACGACATCGGCAACCGCGGAGAAAGCGCAGGGGCTGCGCTTGTCCTCAGTCTGCTCATGCAACGGCACCGGCGCCCCGGTGTCGTCCACAAGCATTTCAACCATTTCGTCACCCGTACAGATGACAAGCACCATATGGCCGTCTGCAAACGTCTTGGGCATCCATCCCGTGGGGATGAGTGCGGAGGCCATCACGGCCACCAAAAGCACCAAGGACGTCAGCAGGCGCATGGGTTATTCAAGACCGGCAATAATGGAGCGCAGCGTGGCGATGCCGTCGCCTTTTTCCGAGCTGGTCAGCACAATCTCGGGGAACGCCGCCGGGTGTTTGGAGAGTTTCTCGCGCACCTGTTTGAAGACTTTCTCGCGGTCTTTGACTTTGACTTTGTCGGCCTTGGTCATCACCACTTGGAACGTCAGCGCCGAGCTGTCCATCAGCGACATGATTTCCTCGTCCACGTCTTTGATGCCATGCCGTGTGTCGATCAGCACAAAGGCGCGGCGCAGGTTGGCGCGGCCAGAGAGGTATTGCTTCAGCAGGCGTTGCCATTTCTCCACCACCGCCAGCGGCGCATTGGCATAACCATAGCCCGGCAGGTCGACGAGATAGTGGCTGTCGGTCAGCGTGAAGAAGTTGATTTCCTGCGTGCGGCCCGGGGTGTTGGACGCCCGCGCCAGGCGGCTGCGGTTGGTCAGAGCGTTGATCAACGTGGATTTGCCTACATTGGAACGCCCGGCAAAACAGACCTCAACTCGGTCCCCTGCCGGTAGGCCATCCATGGCGACCACACCTTTGAGGAAGTCGGAGTTGGAGCCGTCAAACAGCTTGCGGCCCCGCTCCAGTGCCAAGGGCTCCGGGTCTTCGACAAATGGGAAGGGAAGTTGCATCAGAGCACCTCTGCTGTGTCGCCGACGGCAATGTCGCCGGATTTGGTCACCACACCGTAGACGCCAAAGTCCTGATGGCCAAAGGCTTCGTTCAAAACGCCCAGCGTGTCCGCGTCGCGCACGCCCGTGTCGGTGTTGACGGTGGTCGCTTTGCAGCGCGTGATGCGCTCGCGCACCTCAATTTCGGTGCCACCGATGCGCAGGGTTTTGCCAAGCCACTCAAACTCTTCCCATGGGGCAAAGCCATCGAGCCAGATATTGCCGCGCCAGCGTTCGGTGGCGAGCTTTCGCCCCAGTCGGCCTTCCATGGCACGGTGGCTGGCGGTGGTGTGGATGGCGATAGACGGGAAGGGGCTGTCGGTCATGCCAAATTCACCGGCGGGCACCAGTTTGGCACTGGCGGCGCGGTCTTTGGGCATGATCGGGCGTACCCAATCGATCAGCTTGTCGCCTTGGGTTTCCGGATCAAAGGTCAGCTCCCAGAGGTCCGGGTGCTGCAGGGTGATCTTGCCGGTGGCCTCGTCGACCTTGGCGGTGATGGCTTGTAGCGAAGGCGCCCCGGCCACGCGAGAGAAGTTCACGCAACGCGCCCATTCGCCCCCATCGGTTTTGGCGCGTTCATGCGCAACGGCGTAGCGGCGATCCCAGGGGAAGGTTTGCCCCTCCACCAAAGAGACATGACCCACGGACTCGCGTCCGTGGGCCTTGATAGGGTGTCGCCAAAGAGCGGAGACGGTTCCCATTATTTGGCGTCCTCCTCAGGCGTCGACTTCTTGAAGCTTGATTTGATGTTGCCAAACACGTCCGGTTTATAGCCGTGCTGGCGCATGATGCCGTACTGCTGGATGAAGGTGATCACGTTGTTGGTGATCCAGTAGATCACAAGACCGGAGGCAAAGCTGCCGAGCATGAACATGAAGACCCATGGCATCCATGCAAAGATCATCTTCTGCGTTGGATCGGTGGGCGCCGGGTTCAGCTTCTGCTGCAGCCACATGGAGATACCCAGCAGGATTGGCAGGATCCCCAAAGAGAAGATCTCAAAGAAGCCCAGTTCCGGCACACCGTAAGGCAGGATGCCAAACAGGTTGAAGATCGAGCTCGGATCCGGCGCGGACAGGTCGGTGATCCAGCCAAACCAAGGCGCGTGCCGCAGTTCCTTGGTCACAAAGATCACTTTGTAGAGCGAGAAGAAGATCGGGATCTGGATCAGGATCGGCAGACAGCCCGCCGCCGGATTCACTTTTTCCTTCTTGTACAGCTCCATCATGGCCTGCTGCATCTTCTGACGGTCATCACCGGCTTGCTCTTTGAGCTTCTCCATCTGCGGCTGAAGCTCTTTCATCTTCGCCATGGAGGCATAAGATTTATAGGCCAGCGGGAAGACGATGATTTTCAGAACAACAGTCAGCGCGATGATCGCCCAGCCCATGTTGCCGATGAAACCATAGAGCCACATCAACAGCCACATGATTGGCTTGGTCAGGAAGGAGAACCAGCCCCAGTCGATGGATTCCAGCAGACCTTCAACACCTTCTTCGTTCTGGTAGTTGCGGATTTTGCCCCAGTCTTTGGAGCCCGCAAACAGACGGGAGTTGGCGGTTGCGGTTTCACCTTCGGCCACCTGCATGGTCGGCATCACCGCTTCGGTCTGGTAGATGTCGCGGGACTGGTCGTATTTTGCCACGGATTTGAAGGGCTTGCCTTGCTCCGGGATCAATGTGGCCATCCAGTAGTGGTCGGTGAAACCGATCCAACCATTGGCTTCAACCTGTGTCACTTCGGCAGGCGCGCCTTCGCGCTGATCGAAGGTGTAGTCGGTCATGCCGTCATAGTCGGTCTCGGTCAGCTCGCCGTCGGCCATTGAGATCAGACCTTCGTGCAGGATGAAGAAGTTCTTCAGGTCCTCAGGTTCGCTGTAGCGTGCGAGAATGCCGTAAGGCGCCAGCGACACGGTGCCTGCGCCGGTGTTTTCGACGGTCTGCTCCACGGAGAACATGTAGTCTTTGTCCACCGAAATGGTGCGGCGGAAGATCAGGCCTGCGCCATTGTCCCATTTCAGCGTGATTGGGGTCTCAACGGTCAGTTTGTCGCCGCTTTCGATGTCCCAGAGGGTGTTGGAGCCTGGCACCTGGTCCAGAGACAGACCTGCGCCCGGGGCCCAGCCATAGAGCGCGTAGTAGGCATGTGGCTCCCCGTTGGGAGACAGGAAGGTGACGATGGGAGAATCTTCGTCCTGGGTCTCGCGGTAGTCGTTGAGCTTCAGGTCGTCCAGACGGCCACCCAGCAAAGAGACAGAGCCGGACAGGCGCGCGGTGTCGATCTCAACGCGTGGGGCATCCGCAACCTCGGTGGGCTCGACAGAGGTCGCCGCACCGGAGTCAGCTGCTGCCGTGGCATGGGCCGTGGACGGGGTGACCGCATCGGTGCCCTCGACAACGGCGGTTGGAGCGTTGGGGTCCTGGGTCGCCTCAGGGGGGGGAAACAGGAGGAACCAAATCAGGATGACGCCAAAGCTGAGCGCCGTCGCGAGGATGAGGTTCTTGTTCTGATCGTCCATTGCCGCAAGCCATCTGTCGTTAAAAGGATGGGGAGGTTCAACAGAGGTGGCGACCAAAGGTCAAGGGGATTCGACCCAATTTGCCGGAAAGGCAGCGGTTCGTTGCGTGTGGGAAGGGAGAGGCGCCACGGGCGGCGCGGATGTCAGCTTGGTTTGTTGCCGATCTGAAGCGCGGGACCGATCTTTTCCTGATGCTCGGTCATCCACTTGATGGTCTCATAAAATGGCATTGGGCGGGCAATGCCGTAGCCCTGCACATGAGAGCAGCCGAGCTGCGCGAGCATCGCGTGTTCAGCTGGGTTCTCAACACCTTCGGCCAGGGTTTCAAGCCCAAGACGCTCCGCCATAGTGACAATCGCGGCAATCATACGCTGCTGATCGGGGTCTTTGTCGATGTTGGTCACAAAGGAACGGTCAATCTTGATGCGTTTTACCGGCAGGCGGCGTATCGAGGAGATGGACGCGTGGCCGGTGCCAAAATCATCCAGATCAATGGCGCAGCCCATGGCGCTGATCGCTTCGACGTTACGGACCACCATGTCGTCCGGCGTACCAGCCACAACGCTTTCAAGCACTTCGATTCCAAGGCGTTTCGCGTCCAGTTCGGTGCGGTCCAGCTCCCACTGGATGCGTTCCACCAGAGTGGGGCTACGCAGCTCCTCCCCGGCAAAGTTCACACCAACCATGGGGACGGTGAAACCGGCGTCGTCCCATGCGCGAATGGCATCGAGGGATTGACGCAACATCAGGTCAGCCAACTGGCCCATCTGGCCGGTTTGATGAAGTACATCGAGGAACTGGATTGGCGCCAAAATACCACGCTCAGGATGTTCCCAACGGGCCAAAGCCTCAAAGCCTGTGACAAGGCCGGTATCTGTTGACACCTGAGGTTGGAACCAGGCCCGAATTTGGTCACGTTGCAGGGTGCGCGCCGCTTCGCTTTGGGTTTTGCGGCGCGATATCACTTTGCGACCCATATCTGTCGAATAGGCGCGGATATTGCTGTCGCCAGTCAGTTGTGCCTCACACATCGCCATGTCAGCCGCCTGGATCATGGCAGTGGCGGAGGGGCGGTTCAGGCGGGCGGACAGGCAGAAGCCAATGGAACAACTGACATAGATAGACGCCATTTGCAGCGGCATAGGCTCTTCAACGGCGGTCTGGAAACGCGTCGCCATCTGAATGCCGCTCTCGACATCAAAATAGGCGATTGGCTCCAGGGCAACAGAGAACGACGCGTCACCGGAGCGAGACACCAGATCACCGGATCGCAGTGCGTTTTTCAAGCGCTCGGCGACGTAGCGCAGCACCTCTTCCGCGGCTTGATCGCCGTGATTTTCCCGCAGGCGGGCAAAGTTGTCGATCTTGATGGAGAAGCAGGCAGTGGTGCGCCCGTCCTCTTCCAGCGAGGACATCTTCTCCTGCATCTGGCGCTCAAACCCAGCAGGGGTGAGCAGGCCGGTCAGGCCGTCGACTTCGCTCTTCTTGCGCCGTTTGGAAGCCGAGAAAGGCGAAAACATCAGGAACGGCAGCGGCAGCAGGAAAGCGCAGACCAAAAGCCCCAGCTCGCCAAAGGCAAACCATGCCGCCAAGGTCACCACAGGAAACAGCAGAGGCACAACCCGACGCACAGAGGACTCCCGGGTCCAATAAGCCCGAAATGAAGCCAGGAATGTGTCCAGTCGCGACTGCATATGAGGTGTCCTATGACGCATAAAACTTGGTTTAGTGTCAGCGATTCTCTTAAGTGATCAGTTAACGTAGCTTAGTGATCGTATCCGAATTTGGTTCAAATTTTACTGATTCTCGAATTAAACCGGCAAAATCGAACAGGTTGGGATCCATCATGTGGCTTGGGCGGATGTTGGTTAGCGCCTTGAACATTACCTGACGGCGGCCTGGGCTGTTGGCTTCCCACTGATCCAGAATCTGCTTAACCTGTTGACGTTGCAGACCATCTTGGGAGCCGCAAAGATCACAGGGGATGATCGGGTAGTTCATCGCCTTGGCAAATTTCTCGCAATGCTCCTCGGCCACATGCGCCAGCGGGCGGTAGACAAACAAATCGCCTTCTTCGTTAACAAGCTTGGGCGGCATGGTTGCCAAACGGCCGCCGTGGAATAGGTTCATAAAGAAGGTTTCGAGGATGTCGTCGCGGTGATGACCCAGCACAACCGCGCTGCAGCCCTCTTCGCGGGCGATCCGGTAGAGGTTGCCTCGACGCAGGCGTGAACAGAGCGCGCAATAGGTGCGGCCTGCGGGAACCTTGTCTTTCACAATCGAGTAGGTGTCTTGATATTCGATGCGGTGTTCGACCTGCATCCTTTCCAGAAAGGCGGGCAGGACGGTGGCCGGGAAGTTGGGCTGTCCCTGATCCAGGTTGCAGGCCAAAAGCTCAACCGGCAGCAGGCCGCGCCATTTCAATTCGTGCAGCACCGCGAGCAGGGTATAGGAATCCTTACCGCCGGAGAGGCACACAAGCCACTTCGCGCCGCGTTCGATCATGCCGTATTGTTCAATTGCCTCGCGTGTCTGACGCACGATTCGTTTGCGCAACTTCTTGAAATTGGCCGAAGAAGGCGCGTCCTGGAACAGCGGGTGGATATCATTGAGGTCGTCTAACATGCCGTGCCTTAAGCGAGGGGTCTTCTAGGGTCAATCTATCCCCAAGGATATCCACAGGTTGGCCGCGGACCACAAGCGTAGTTAGGGAAAACCCGACCCGTGTGATTTCGGGCACAGGGCGATTGCAAAGGACTGGGGACGGGATGTGCGACGAGACGAACGCGCCAAACCCCAATTTTTATGGGGGGTTACGGCATGTGTCGGGCGGTTGGGAAGTGACCGGCTGTGTTTAGATCACGGAACTGTGAAGGCCAGGCGGTGTGGCGGGAATGGAAACACTGCGTTTCCGCGCTTCGTGGGTGCCTATCCGGGCGCGGGTTGGGCGCGCCCGGGAGGCGAAAGGGGGCTTACTGAAGCTGCTCTTCGTTGCACTTCTTGGCCAGATCGAGCGCCTTGGCGGTGCCAGCCAAGTCAACGATGAAGGAGTATTCCTTTTCCGGGAACACGGTCATCGTGGGCGCGCGGCGGATGGCCTCATACACTTCCGGATCGTCGGTCAGTACATAGCCGCCGCTGTAGCCTTTGGTGATGTTGCCACGCATGCCGGTGGCCTCACCGACGTAGAGGTTCTCGCCGATCAACAGCGCCACATCCTGTTTCGCGTCCGTGCGGATATTGGTTTCAGCTTTTGTGAAGATGCCGATGTAGCCAATCGCGCGGTCTTTGGTCAGCCCCATCTGGATGACGTTGTCCAAGCCGTCTTTGGTTTCCACCAGGCAGGTGCCTTTTTCGGTGTCGATGTGCACGTTCCAGCCGTCTACCGCGCCGTATCCGACAAATTTGTCAGCCAGTACAGCGGTGCTGGTCAGGGTCAAAGCGGCCGTTGTGGCCAGGATGTGAGAAAGGCGCATGGAAAATCTCCCGAAAGGACAATTGAATGCGCACAGGCTAGCACTCTCTTGGGTGGTGTCCAGTCAGGTTTCGCGGTTTGGCGCATCCCGGGATGCGTCATTTTTGTTGCCACAGCAGGGCGGAACCGGATCGTAGCCGCTGCTGCCAAAGGGATGGCAGCGACCGATACGGCGCAGGGTCAGCCAACTGCCCTTGATCGCGCCGTGTTTCTCCAGCGCTTCCAGCGCGTAGGCGGAGCAGGTCGGTTGGTACCGACAGTTGAAGCCAACCCATGGGCTGAACACCAACCGATAGAACCGGACGGGCAGGGCGGCGATATGAGCAAGCGGTGACATGGGAACTATGTAGGCGAAACAGCGCGCGTAAAAAAGGCCGCGTCATGCGGCCTTTTGGATCACTTCACGATGTGCTCGTCTTTCACGAACATATTGGCCCAAGCGCGATCAATCAGGTCAGGGCGCATTTGATAGGGGATGCCCTCAAATTCGCAGATCGAGATGATCTGGTCGATCAGGAACACCGGCTGATAGTTGGCGTAGGTGTTGTCGATTGTCGGGTATTTGGTTTTGAGCAGGTGAATAAGCGATGTCTCATCCAGCGGCAGACCTTTTTTCTTGGCCACAAGGGCAAAGATTTTCAGGAAGTTCTCCTGGCTTGGACCGTCAATTTTGATCTTGTAGAAGATCCGGCGCAGGGCCGCTTGGTCAAAGATCTCGTTTGGGTGGAAGTTGGTGGAGAAAATCACCAGCGTGTCAAAGGGCACTTCGAACTTCTCACCGGATTGCAGCGCGAGAATGTCCTTGCTCTCTTCCAAAGGCACAATCCAACGGTTGACCAGCGCCTGTGGCGGCTCCTCCTGACGTCCCAAATCGTCCACGATGAAGATGCCGCCAGTGGATTTGAGCTGCAACGGCGCTTGATAGGTGCGGGCGGTCGGGTTGTAGACCAGATCAAGCATGTTGAGCGACAGCTCACCGCCGGTGATCACGGTGGGGCGGTCACATTTCACATAGCGACTGTCAAAGCGGGCGGTGCGGCGCAGGCTGTTTTCGTCTTGCTCGTCACCTTCGGCGGCGGAGTGCACAATTGGGTCATAGACGGTGATCACTTGACCGGCGTATTCGATGGCGTGGGGCACATAGACCTTGTCACCCATCGCGTCGCGAATGCCGTTGGAAATCGAGGATTTACCGTTGCCGGGTGGACCATACATCAGGATCGAGCGGCCAGAGCCTACGGCGGGTCCCAACTGGTCCAGCAGGTCCGGTGGCAGGATCAGGTGGCCCATCGCGCCGGTGAGTTGGTCGCGGGTGATTTGAATGTTGCGGATCGATTGGCGTTTGACCTGCTCACGATAGACATCCAGCGGCACCGGCATGGCGCCAAAATACTCGGATTGCGCCAAGGCGTCCTGCGCGCGACCTTTGCCGGCATCGGTCAGCTGATAGCCCATCTCGTCGCCGGAATTGGCGTTGAGCGTGCCGGTTGCCTCCAGCAGGCGCTGCTCGCGGGCCATGTCGACCAGCTCTTGCGTCACGGCGCGGGGCAGGCAGATGGCTTTGGAAATGTCGCCCACCATGTCCACGTTTTTTCGGAACATGGTTTTCAGGAGGATGTCCCGCATCATCACCAGCGGCAGTTTCATATCCTCGATCCGCTTGGGCGGCGGCGGGGCCATCACGTTGGTGGTCTGCATGTTCATCGACGCAACACTCCTGATTGAGGGCCGCAAAGCCCTCGGTCTGTTTCCATCCCATAGACAATCAAAAGGTGGCGTTTTTGGGGCCGCATCAGGCCGGCATCGTGAAGGATGCGATTTATTGGCCGTGCAGCACGCCCAGGATCAGGTAGGTGCAGAGCGCCAGGCCAATGCCGGTGCCCATCGGCAAGGTCATCTGGTCACCTTTGCCAACATTTACACCGCTTTCGGAGGCCTTGAGCTCCCAGGCGGCCCAGTCCGGCGCCAGCTTGCGCAAGGGCGTGACGCGGATGATCAGCGTGGCCAATGTCGCAACAATGATCGATCCAAAGGTGATCATCAGCATGTAGCTGGCGTCGCCTTTGTCGACGAAAAGCGCGGCCACAGCCGCCATTTTTACGTCCCCAGCACCCACTTGCCGCGCCATCCACATCAGAAGCAGGACCGCAAACACCACGCCATAGTTGGCGAAGCGCCAGACAAACTCCATGATCGGCAATGTCGCTAGCCCCACCGCGACAAAGATCGCAAACAGGGCCCAAACCGACAGGTTGCTGATCCGCTTATGCTTCATGTCCACCCAGAAGATGAAAACGCAAAGCGGCAGCGCCGGGAGCAATGCCCAGAGCGCAAATGTGCTGGAGACCTGCATCAAGAAACCTTAGCTGTTTTCAAGCGCATCCAGGGCGCGCACGGCGGCCTCAAAGTGTTGCGGATGGGTTTCCACCGCCTCACGCAGCAGCACTTTGCCGGTTTCGGTATCGCCCTGCTTGATCGCAGACAGCGCCAACGTGTGCAGCAGCTGCGCCCGCTCGGTTTGCACCATCGGGATCACCGGTAGGGTGTACTGGCGTTGTGCGCCACGGGCCAAAACCATGTTGTTCTTGGCGGTGAACAGCGTGCTGTCCTGACGCACAGCCTCACCAAACAGACGCTCCGCTTCGGCATAGTCGCCACGGGTCAGTTTGGAGTAGCCCCAGTTGTTCATCACGCCAGCCGGGCGCGTGGTCAGACCAACGGCGATTTCATAGAAGCTGTCGGCGCGGTTCCACTCTTTGTTGCTGTCCGCGATCATGGCCTCAAGCCGGTAGCGCTTGAAGGTCTCGTGAGTGGGCGGAATGCTGTCCAACGTCTTTTCGGCGTCGTCCCAAAGACCGGTGCGGATTTGCGCGTCCGCCAGATCAACACGGTCGTTGGCGGTGCTGTCTTTGTGCTTGATGACTTGCTTCCAGGCAGGAACCGCTTCGGTGAAGCGCTTGGCGCGGACGTAGGACACGGCGAGGCCGCGTTGAATATCGATACGATCCGGGTTGTCTTTCAGCGTGCGCTTGAAATAGGCGATGCCTTCGTTGGGATCGGCCACTGTCAACATCACGTCAGACAGGTTGGCTTCGTCCACCGCGTTCACGTCCTGAATGGCGCGTTCAACGCTTTCGTCACCTTTATCGGAACAGGCTGTCAACGCGACAAACCCGGCCACACAAATTGTCCCCAAAACAGGATGGCGCATTGTTTGCGTCCTTTGCTGCTCTTGCTCTCAATTTATGGCGTCTGACGGATCACGTAGTCGCTGCTACCCCGCCGCACCAATTTATATTCTTGTTGGTTTTCGTCACCATAGACCGGTTGATTCGAATTTGCGAGTGCTATGCGCAAATTATCCCGGATTGCGTCACTTTCGCCATTGTCCAGAGCATAGGCGCGGCGCAGAATCTGTTCGGCTTCGGCATATTTGCCCTGTTCCATAAGCGTTATGCCGAGGTTGTTCCAAGTTTCCGGATGGCTGTCGTCCGCCTTGAGCGCCTCGCGCAACAGGTCTTCGGCTTGTCCCAAGCGTCCCATCACCAGATTGGCCGTGCCCACGGCCGCCAGAACGTCCGGTGTGCGTCCTTGTTCCAGCCCCGCGCGCACAAAGGCATCCATCGCCAGATCATATTCGCCGGCGTCCATCAGGCGCCAGCCCACCACCAAGCCATCTACAGCCTCGCCTTTTGGGTCGACCGCAGGCGCGTAAGGGCTGTCGCTGGATGCGCCAAAGCCGCCCGTGTCACAGGCGGCTATAGCGAAGCTTAGTATCAACAGGGCGCTGGCCCGGAAGTGTGTCATTTGGGGCGCTTTTTTTGCTCGTTTTGCCTCACTGGCCGAGCTGCGTGATCCCAATCACAGACGGGCTGACCAAGATGATCAACAGCGGCGGCACAGTGAGCATCATTGTGGCCAATGTCATCTTTGTTGGCAACTTGTTTGCCGCCTCTTCAGCCCGCATCACCCGTTTGTCACGCATCTCCCCGGCATATACCCGCAGGGCTTCGGCGATGGAGGTACCAAAGGTCGCGGATTGGATCAGCACGGTCACAAAAGAGGACACGTCCTGTACGCCGCAGCGCTCCCCCATGTCAGACAGAACCTGGGACTTATCCTTACCGGCCTTCATTTCATGTGCCACAATTTCGAACTCTTGTGCCAGCGCCGGATAAGAGGCGCGCAACTCGCCTGCGACGCGGACAATCGATTGGTCGAGCGATTGCCCGGCTTCAACGCAGACCAGCATCATGTCGAGGCTGTCAGGGAAGCCGGCGGTGATCTCTTCTTTGCGCTCGGCAACCCGGCGGGTGACCCAATATTTGGGCAGGAAGTAACCTGCGCCGCCAGGGCCAAGGGTCCAAAACAGCATGTCTGACGTGGTGGATTGGTCGGTTTGCTTCACCAAAATGAAATATGTGACCCCAAGGATCAAACCACCAATGCCCAGGACCATCTGCGCAAGGTGGTAGGCCCGTACCGCATCACGCGATGGATAACCCGCCTGCATCAGTTTCAGGCGCACAGAGCTGAGCTCCGCTTCACTTTGTGGTTCCAGAAAGGCCTTATACTTGTCGAGCTTGGCATTGGCCGCTTTGCGGCGCAGGCGCTCGTCCTTGGTGGTGCGTGTGGATGTCTTTTTTTGGGATTTCTTAAGTTTGGCAATTGGGTCGTCTTGGCGCGCCATCATGCCAGTCACGATTAGAAGCGTGAAGAAAACACCAAGGACCAGCACCGCGATCATTGGACCGCGGGGTCCCAGCATGTCGGTCAACATCATGTTCAGGGCTTCCAGAATGGTCATAGCAGGATCTCCTTACACTTTGATGTTGGTCAGGATTTTCATGACGATGAGGTTCAACCCCAAGAACACGCCCACGGCGATACAGCCAGGAATGTAGAGCCAGTGGTCTTTGACTTCGTCATAATAGTTCGGGTCCATCACGTTGATCGCGATCAAGGCCATAACAGGAAAACCGGACAGGAATTTGCCGGACCATTTTGCCTCAGCCGTAATGGCTTTTACGCGGCGGAACAGGCGGAAGCGGGCGCGGATCACCTTGGACAGGCCGGCGAGGATCTCGGCGAGGTTACCCCCGGATTGCTGCTGGATGGTCACCGCCACCGACAGAAAGCGCAGATCCTGCATGTCCAGGCGTTCGGCCATGTCTTTCAGCGCTTCGCCCAAATCGCGGCCGTAGGCAGCTTCATCGGCGATCACGCCAAACTCGGTGGCCAGCGGGTCCTCGATTTCCTTGGACACAATCTGGATCGCGGAGGAGAACGGGTGGCCCACACGCAGCGAGCGCACCATCAGTTCAATCGCGTCCGGCAGTTGCTCTTCGATCATGGAGATGCGCTTGCCCGCTTTCATCGAGACCCAGGTATACACCCCGCCAACGCCCATCATCACGGCAATCGCAGCGCGGGTGATGACGCCGGTTTGGGTGCCAACAGTGAGGCCCATAAAGGCAAAAACAGACACCGCTACCATCATAAGGATCAGCTGCATTGGCGAGAATGCGATCGCGGCCTTCTGCGCCTTTTCCGCCAGCACGGAATACAGGGGAATGCCGCGGTTTTCCGCGTGCTGCTTCATCTCTTTGCGGAGCTGCTCCAGCACGTCTTCACGCTTGGCGCCTTTGTCCAGCATCTCAAGCCGGCGGTTTACACGGCTGTTGAGGCTGATGGATTTGCCAAAAACGGTCAGGTAAACGCCTTCGACCAAAACGAAGACGCCCACAAAAATGAGGCCATAGACAATAAGTTCGGGCGAAAAAGGCATGTCTGATTACCCCGCAGACGGTTCGTAAATTTCAGGCGGCAGATCGTAGCCCCAGAGACGGAAGCGCTCGGAATAGTGCGAGCGCACGCCGGTGGCTGTGAAATGGCCAATAATCTTGTTTTCCGGCGTCAGGCCGGTGCGCTGGAAGCGGAAGATTTCCTGCATAGAGATCACGTCCCCCTCCATGCCGGTGATCTCGGTGATCGAGGTCATGCGACGCGAGCCGTCCTGAAGACGCGAGGCCTGCACGATCAGGTTCACCGCCGAAGAAATCTGAGACCGCACCGCCTTCAGCGGCATCTCAATCCCGGCCATGGCGATCATGTTTTCCAGACGCGAAATACCATCGCGTGCGTTGTTGGCGTGAATTGTGGTCATCGAGCCGTCGTGGCCGGTGTTCATCGCTTGCAGCATATCGATCACTTCTTCGCCACGCGTCTCGCCCACGATGATGCGGTCAGGGCGCATCCGCAGTGCGTTTTTCAGACAGTCGCGCGGGGAGACTTCGCCTTTGCCTTCCACGTTGGGCGGGCGGCTTTCCATCCGGCCCACATGGGTCTGTTGCAGTTGAAGTTCCGCCGTATCCTCAATGGTCAGGATGCGTTCGGCGTTATCAATGAAAGAACTCAGCGCGTTGAGCGTGGTGGTTTTACCGGAGCCAGTACCGCCGGACACAATCACGTTCAAACGGGTGGAAACGGCGGCTTGTAGGTAGGCGGCCATCTCTTCAGAGAAGGCGCCAAAGCGCACCAGGTCATCAATGCCCAGCTTGTCTTTTTTGAACTTACGAATGGAGACCAGCGAGCCGTCCACCGCAATCGGGGAGACCATGGCGTTGAAACGCGAGCCATCCGCCAGGCGGGCGTCCACATAGGGGTTGGATTCATCCACGCGGCGCCCCACCGCCGACACAATCTTGTCGATGATGCGCAAAAGGTGTTTTTCGTCTTTAAACACAATATCGGTCAGCTCAAGCTTACCGGCGCGTTCCACAAAAATCTGCTTCGGGCCGTTCACCAGAATATCGTTCACGGTCTCGTCTTGCAGCAGGGTCTCCAGCGGACCAAGCCCGGTGACCTCATCATAAAGCTCCTGAAACACCGTGGTGCGCTCTTCGCGATTGAGCACAATCGCTTTTTCTTGCAGCACTTCGGTGGCAATGGCGGTGATCTCGGCCCGCAGCTCGCGCTCAGACGCTTTGTCCAATGCAGCCAGATTCAGGTTGTCCAGAAGTTCGCGGTGCAGTTCCAGCTTGATTTCGCCAAGGCGTTCCTTGCGGCGACGCTCTTTGTCACCCGCGGCAACGACGCCTGCCGCCTTCTCAGCCACAGGGCGGCGCATCACTTTTTTTGCTGCCGAAGTCGCGCTGGGGGCAGCAGCTGGCGCAGGAGCCGGTGCAGCTTTTTTCGCTTCAGCTTTCGCGGCTTTCTCAGTAACTGCGGGACCGGGTTTGGCGTCAGATTTTTTGTAACGAGAAAACATGGCGACGGTCCTTTGTTATGCGGCTTTTTCGCTGGCTTGATCCAGCGCGTGCAGGCTGGCAGCGAGCTTGGCAATTTCCTTGCGGAGCGGGTTTTTGGCGGCGCTGATCGCCAGCGGCTGACCATGATCAGACGATTGCGCAACCTGCTTGCCGCCATCAGGCATGTTCAAATCAATCGAGATGCCGAGGCTTTCCGCCAGACGTTTCACCCGGCTTTTGCCCGCCAGATCGGTGAACTTTGGCGCGCGGTTCATCACGTAGCGCAGCTTTTCAAACGGCAGATCTTCCGCTTGCAGAGCCCGCTTCAGACGCATGGCATTCTGAGCCGAGCGCATGTCGATTTCCATCGTCGCAAAGTAGACATGGGCCGCCTGCAGGACGACTTCGGACCACTGCACCAGCGTCGACGGCATGTCGACAATCACATAGTCATAGTGTTTTCGCGCCATCTCCAACATGCGGTCGATGTCCTCGGGGCCGACAAGATCCAGCGGGATGATCTCCGCCGGAGCGGTCAAAACATGCAGCTTTTCTTCGTAGGTTTGCAGCGCTTGGCCAAAGCTATCGCTGTCCATGCTTTCGGTATCTGTCAAAAGCTCAAAGACCGCGTCAGGCCGAGGGAGATCTAGATAGGTCGACATGGTGCCAAACTGCAGGTCGAGATCAAGCAAGCATACGCTTGGTGGCTCGCTTCCTGTGGTTGCAAGTTCCCAGCCAAGGTTGGTGGCCAGAGTTGTCGCGCCGGTGCCGCCGGCGATACCGTGCACGGCGATTAAGACGCCTTCGTGGGACACATCGGATGCGGCGAGTTTCACTTGGGAGGACGCTGGAATTTCTGCGGCCTTAGCCGCCGCGCGGATCTTTTCGATCGCGGCTTGGAGTTCGCCAGGTGGAAGCGGGTAGGGGATAAACTCGTCAGCACCATGACGCAGCAAGGTGTGCAACGAGGCCGGGGTCACATCTTCTGCAATCAGAAGGGTGCGAATGTTGCGGTTGCGCGCTTCGGTGATGATGTCCGTCAGCTCATCCAGAGAATCCTCGTCCATGTCGTCCATGGCAATGGCAATGAATTCCAGATGTTCCGCCTCGGGTTGCGCCATGAATGGCACGGCGTCCTCAAAGCCGAGATCGCCCCATTGTTCTCCCAGGGCTTCTTCCATATCCACAATCAGAAGTTCAAAATTCTGCACATCCCGGCAAATGGTACATGCCAGGATTGGATTTTGATCGGTTTGCAGCGCTTCGCTACTCATCTTCAGCCTCAAGTCCTCTGGCGCAATATGCGCCTGTTATGGTGCAGAGGTGCCCACCTCTCTTTGGCAGTTGCCTGACAATCACCCCGATTGCTGGCCATCCGACTCGCGCCAGACACAGTTTGCCTCGGGAACGAAGATCACTCTGAACTTGGGCAACATTGGGGCCAAAAAACCGAAATTGTGCGGTATTGTGCGACGATCCCGACAAATGCGGCGGATCGTTTCCGGAACACAAAAAAGCCGACCCAAAGGCCGGCTTTCTCTAGTTGGTTGATTTTGCTTTGCTATTCGCCGCCGCTTGAAATGGACAAGCCGCTGGTGTTGGTTGGTGGCACGGCGCTGGCTACGTATTCACGGTAGATGACCGAGGCGTACCGCCCATCCAGGATATTCGGGTGATTTGAAACAAATCCGGTGACTTCAGTGACCGTGCGGCGATTACGGCGTTCGCGGTTTTGGGTCACGACCAAGGGTTGGGTTTTGCCAAGAGACACAACGGCTTCTAGGCGGTCGCGCCCAATGCCTTGGCTGGACAAGTAAGAGACCACCGCACGCGCGCGGCGCATCCCAAGAGATTTGTTATAGGCGCTGCTGCCCACGGCATCGGTGTGTCCATACACTTTGAAGCGCACTTCTGGGAACTCACGGATCCACGCCGCTTGCTGGCGCAAAATGGTCCGGGCGTTTTCATCCAGAACAGCGCTGTCAAAGTCGAAGTTCACCATCGCGGGCACTTCTTCAGCAAATCGGGTGGCCAAACTCAGAACGTAAGATTTGTCTCCGTTTTGGATGCCGATGTTGTTGGCGGTGGCTTCACCGAAAGTGCCACTGTCCACAACAGACCCGGACTCACGAACCCAGGAGGGCAGGGCGCTGCTGTCCCCGTCAGAACAGGCGGAGATCAGCAAGAGCGCAAGTGCGGCGAGTTTTTTGATCATGTCTCAGCCTTTCCTTAGTCCATCACGTAGCCGTAGGAGCCGGTGAAGTCCTGCTTTGCAACTTCGCCCGCTGCGCCGCGTTGTTTTTTCGCGCCGCTGGTGGTGTGGCCAAACAGGAAGAGCTCCTGTTCGGTTGGGGGTTTGATCCGGTCGGTTGGCAGAGCCAACGCTTCGCCACGGGTTGGTGTCACCAGATGTGCGGTCACAATCACAACCAGTTCCGATTGTGAGCGCTCGTAGTCGGCGCTGCGAAATAGGGCGCCCAATACTGGCACGTCACCAAGCCATGGAAGCTGCGCGTTGTTGTCCATGAAGTTGTCTTGCAGCAGGCCCGCAATGGCAAAGCTTTCGCCGTCGCGCATTTCCACTGTTGTGGACGCTTCACGCCGGCTAAAGGCCGCAATGCTGACTGTGCCATCATTATAGCCATTTGCCGTATCCAGTGCGGAAACCGCAGTGGCCAGTTCCAAATTGATCAAGTCGCCATCGACCACGCGCGGTACAAAGTTGAGTTCGACACCGAAAGGTTTGAACTCCACGGACAGTTCGCCACCGTCTTGTGCAACCGGAATTGGGTATTCACCGCCGGCGAGGAACTTCGCTTCTTGGCCCGACAACGCGGAGAGGTTCGGTTCGGCCAACGTCCGTACCATGCCTTTGCTCTCAAGCGCTTGGATCATCAGATTGATCTCAAAAGCACCGGCGTTCAGGTTGAACAATCCAGCGCCGCGCGTGCCCGGATTGAGCGGCCGGGTCCCTGTTTCCGCATCGGGCACCTGGTTGAAGAAACCGGTCTGAATGAGGTTGCCATTTCCGCTGATTTGGAAATCGGTCGACAGTGCCTTGGAAACGCTGCGCTGCATTTCTGCAAAACGCACTTTGAGCATGACCTGCTGCACGCCGCCTACGACCATCAGGTTGGAAACCCGCTCGGGCGCGTAACGCTCCGCCAGATCCAGCGCGCGTTGCAAGCGCTGTGGCGAAGAGACCGTACCTGACATGACGATACCGTCATTGGCAGACCGCACGTCGATAGTCTCGTTTGGCAAAATTTGCTTCAGGCGCTCTTTAAACTCTGACAGATCTGGAGCCACGCGCACATCTACGTTTGTGATCAGTTTGCCGGTGGCATCTAGCAATGTCAGCGTAGTCAGGCCAGGTGATTTGCCAAGCACATAGATTGTGCGATCAGACAACGATGAGATGTCGGCAATTGCCGGGTTAGCAATTGACAGCTCCGCGAAGGGAACGTCGCTTTCCACCACAACGGCGCGGTTCATCGGCACGCTGAGCGAAGAGGATGTTCCGCTTCGCACCACACGCAGAGATTCCGCAAAGGACGAGGTCGCCATCATTGGCATAACCCCAACGGCGACGCCCAGCAGGGCCGCCCCAAAAAGTCTTTTCAGTGTCATTGTGACCTGCCTCTCGATCACGCCTCGGTTCGCGGGTCTTTTGCCCACATTTTTGTCCACTCTGCGCCAAGTGGCGAAATATTGCAAGAATCAATGGTTTCGCGCGGTTTGTTGAGGTGTTCTTCTGTGGGGCCTGTGCCACAGAGGAAAGCATGGGAATGGCCGCCAGCGCAATAAACAAAGGCGCCCAAGATTGTGGGCGCCTTTGAAAAGGTGGTGTTATTTGGGGCATAAAACCCGCGTTAATTGGTGCAAGGGATTGGAATTTCGATCACCTGGCCACCTTTACGGTTTTTGATCGTGCAAACCTTGGGCTGCTGCACTTGAACGATCTGCTGCACCACTGGCGCATCTTCTTTCTCTTCGATTCCCAGCAACATGCGCTGGTCAACCTCAAAGACTTCGGCAACGGTATTGTCATTGGCGCCCACCAGCGAGAGGGACAGACGACCGGAGCTTTGTGCTTGGGTTAACGCTGGCACCTGATCGGTTGTGGCTGCAACAGTAACGGTACGCGCGACACGCGCTTCCGCTTGTTCCTCATTCACGGATTGGTCCACGGCGACCAGCTTCACATTGGGCTGGATCAGCTTGGTGAATTCTCCGCGGTTGGTTTCGTCACGTTCGATACGGCCGGTCCAGTAGATGTCGACAAGGTCGCCGGGGCGAATGTGCCCGGATACCCCGCTGGCAACGTCAACTTTGATGGTAAACGCGCGTTCGCCGTTCTTGAGGCGCGATGTGATGCCGGCCTCTTCGCCAGGTTCGGTGAGCTTCGCTGCGAGAAGGATTTCGCCTTTTTCCATCGAGCGCAAAATCACCCGCTGCCGGTTGTTGCCGTCTGGAAACAGCACGTCAGCGTCCGTGAACATGCCTTCGGGCATGGCCGCTTTGGGCCACTGTACGCGGCGCACGTCCTTAAGCGCGAGTTTCTCGCCGAATTTCATGGGGCGCGCGACAATAAAGCCGTCGACCAGCTCGACGGTCGGGTTTTCGGTCTTTTGCTGCGCCAGAGCGTTTTCATAGCCCTTGATGTAATTCTGCGCCATGTAGACTGCGAATCCCGCGATCCCCAATCCAAAAAGCAAAACGGCTGCAAATATAGCACGCATGGGTTCCACCTCGTGTTGTGATCCCGGCGCAAGACGCGCAGCGGGAATGGTTCAATGACAGTGTGAGTGGCAAATGTGGCAAATTCTGGGAGCCACGACGCAGCTTTCAGGGCAATTGCTGACAATTTTGATGCCCACAAATGCGAACAGGCGACCCATTCTGGGCGCCTGCGCAACGTCTCGATTGTGAAGCGTGTGCTTACTGTGTGGCAAACGGCGCTGTCGTGGCGTCTGCGCCAGTAATGGTGACAGCGGCAGCAGTCACAGGGGTCGCGGTTGCGGATTCAATGGCCGCAAAAACAACAACCGCCAGCCCTACGATACCTGCGGTCAGAACAACCCAGTCCACAGTCACTGCGCCAGCTTCGTCTTTGCGGAAGTTTTTGATGAACGTTTTCATGCGCGTTCTCCGGTAAGAGCGAGGCAGAATCCTCTTGGGAACAAAGGGCGCCGACGGCGCCCTTCATGTTTTAACCAACGAAGGCTTAGTTAGAGCCGCCGGTTGTTGCGATCGCGGAAGTTGTCGCGTCGG